>JGI2924J29684_1078726_pt1 | contig 140664 bp, 127 predicted proteins | sample BenlonsequencITS_FD_29684 | JGI IMG/M metagenome (IMG submission 29684) | reverse complement strand
CTGATCCGCAGCTCCGCGCCGGCCTGATCGAGGCGCAAAAAGAAAGGGGAGCAGCCGCGAGGCTGCTCCCCTTTTTGCTTTTATGCGGTGGACTATCGCAACGGCTGGAAGGGGGCGTTCACCGGATCGGCGAGGATCATTGCGCATTGCTCGCGGTCTACCGATTACGCGCTACCGCTCAGGTGAACGCGAACGCCCACCACGACCTCCGGTCACAGGGCGTACATGTCGAGTAGTCCATGGAGCCATCCACAAAGATGATGAATGCGCAAACGCCGCAGAGTTCACGCAGGGTCGTGTTGACCTATCCCAATCGTCCACGCGAGCCGCAGCACGAAAAGATGGTCCACGCCGCATTGGCCGAACGCCTGGCAGCACTGTTGGGGCTCAGTTTCGGCGGCGAATACGACCCGGCGCGGCGCTATGACGCCCATCCCTACCTCGTCCCGTCGGGCACCGTAGTTGGGCTGCGTGAAGCGCAGGAGTTGGGCCTGAATGAGGAAGGTGATCTGTTTGGGGGCGTCGTGCCGCAGGCCTTCGTTGAAACCAAAGCGATCACCCACCCACTGGTGCGTCCGGATGCGGTTGCGCCGGTTGGCTGGTCACGGGATTTCAGCACTCAGGTGAAGGGCAGCGTTCTGGCCGGCTACAGCGCGTTCAGTCTGGAGGATGCACGCGACGCGGGGCGGCGCCTGTTGCATGAGGGCCCGGTGCGGATCAAACCGGTGCGTGCCACCGGAGGGCGCGGGCAGCAGCGCGTCGATGACAGTGATTCCCTGGACCAGGCTTTGTTCGCCCTCGACGAGCGGGAGCTGGCCCGGTATGGCGTAGTTCTGGAGGCCCATCTGGATCGTGTCACGACATTCAGCGTCGGTCAGGTACGGATCGGCGGCCGCTTGGCGAGCTATTACGGCACCCAGCGTCTGACCCAGGATAACGCGGGCAACGAGGTGTATGGCGGTTCCGATCTGGTGGTGGTCAATGGTGATTTTGAAGCACTGCTGGCGCTAGACCTGCCGGAAACCACGCGCCTGGCGGTCAGCCAGGCGCAGGTGTACGACGAGGCGGCATCGGCCTGCTACAGGCAGTTCTTCGCCTCCCGCCGCAACTACGACATCGCTCAGGGCATCGATGGGCGCGGTCAGCCACGTTCCGGCGTGCTCGAGCAGTCCTGGCGCATTGGCGGTGCCAGCAGTGCCGAGATCGCTGCGCTGGAAGCGTTCGCACGAGGGGCATCGGTGCGCGCCGTGAAGGCGTCTTCGCTCGAGCTTTACGGTGCGCAGCAGCAGGTCCCAGATGGCGCCCAGGTACTGTTTCGGGATGAAGATGCCGACGTCGGCTTTATCACCAAGTGCGTAATGGTGGAGGACTATGGCAACGCATAGCGAGATGGTGAACATTCTGGTGGGCGAGGAGCATATCGCAGGGACCTTTCTGTCCCCACCGGAAAAAATGCCAGGGGTGCTCTTCGTACACGGCTGGGGCGGCAGCCAGCAGCGAGATCTGAGCCGTGCCCGCGGTATTGCCGGGCTGGGTTGCGTCTGCCTGTCGTTCGACCTGCGCGGTCATGCGCAAACCCGTGCGCAGCAGGAAACGGTGACCCGCGAACAAAATCTTGATGATCTGCTGGCCGCCTATGATCTGCTCGCTCAGCATCCGCATATCGACCCATCGGCAATCGCCGTGGTGGGCACCAGCTACGGTGGCTATCTCGCGGCAATCCTCACCGAGCTGCGCCCGGTAAAGTGGCTGGCCCTGCGCGTGCCGGCGCTGTATCTCGATGATGAATGGCAAGTGCCCAAGCGCCAGCTCGACCGCGATGTGCTCAATCAGCTGCGCAACAGGCGTGTGCGTCCGGAGGAAAACCGTGCCTTGGCTGCCTGTGCGGCGTTTCGCGGCGACGTACTGATCGTCGAGTCCGAGCACGATACCTTCGTTCCCCACGAAACGATCATGAGTTATCGCGCCGCCTTCCACAGTACCCATTCGCTGACCCATCGCATCATCGACGGGGCCGACCATGCGTTGAGCAACGAGCGCTGCCAGGAGGGCTACACCTCGATTCTGGTGAACTGGGCGACCGAGATGATCGTTGGCGCGCGCCTCGACGAAAAATCGGCCATGGGCTTCAAGAACGTGGAAGAAGGCGAAGCGACGGGGTGAGTATGACGGCGGCCAGCTGGCCGGCCGCAGTCATTCGGGCGGCGTGGCCGGGGGCGTCGGGCCGACGAAACGGCTCCAGCGGCGGTCGAGCACCTGCTGCTTGAGCACTTCGATCACGTCGACCAGCAGCTCTTCGAGCGCCAGATCGGTGTGCTCGTCCTGATACACCCAGGCATCGAAGAATTCGTCTGCCAAGCTGCCGGCCAGTGCCTGGAACTGCGGGCCTCGCATACCCTCCACGGCGCCTTGCAGCAGCCTTGCGGCGATGTCGCTGAGGGCATCGTCGAGCGTGCTGGCCAGGCGATTGCCCAGGGGCAGCCGGCGCAGACTGTGCAGTTCCGGGTTGTCCTGCAGCGCCTGATGGATCAGCTGGCTGACGTAGCCTTCGATGGCGCCGCGATTGTCGCGGTAGCCGGTTTCCAGCATGGCCTGCAGGCGCCGCGAAATATCGTTCAGCACACGTTGCTTGCGCGGGCGGACCACCTCCTGCAACAGCCGGCGCGAGAGGTCGTCACTGGCGCCGATTTCCTGCTGCAGGCGACCGAACAGACGCACCATCACCCGGTCCGAAAGCTCCTCGATCAGCATGTAATAGTAGCGGCTGAACGCGCCGTAGACGGCCCAACCACGCATGTCGATCAGGCCCAGACGCTGCAGTCGGATCAGCAATGCCCCGACGCGCAGCACGCGCAACCAGCGTAATCCGGCCAGAGGGATGCAGCCGATTACGTCGTACCAGTGAGCGAAGGGGTAGTAGTACCAGCGCGCATAGCGGCGTTCGAAAAGCGCGACGGTCCAGCCGAGCAACACGTCGAGCACGAAGATCGCCACGAAGCCGAGATCGATGTACTGGAAGTTGGCGTGGATGGTCTGCTGGTAGCTCTCATGCAGCCGCGGCGCGAGGCTCGCCAGTGTCGTATTGATCGGTTGCAGCGCGAATAGGCTGTCGAACAGGATCAGCGCAAGGTTCACGCATACCAGCAGGACGATGAACGCTTCCCAGATGGCATGCAGCCCATCACGCCGCCGCGCCTGTTGCGCGACGCTCTGCTCAGCCATTCGCCTGTGGCTTCGCGGCGGCCGGCTGCCAGAGGATTTCTCCACAACCCTGGCGGCGGGCGATCAGACGTGCAGCGACAAACAGCGCATCGGAAAGGCGGTTCAGATAGGCGAGCAACACCGGGCGCACGGCTTCGCTGGCGTTCAGCAGCTGGCAGCGGCGTTCGGCCGTACGGGTCATGCTGCGGCAGAGGTGCGCGAGGGCGATCAGCCGGGAACCGCCGGGCAGAATGAATTCCTTCAGCGGGCCGAGTTCCGCGTTCCAGCGATCGATGGCCTGCTCCAGGCGTTCGATCTCGCTTTCCTGCAGGGCCTGGTAGTCGGGCATCGCCAGTTCGCCGCCAAGATCGAACAGGCGGTGCTGGCAGGGGGCGAGGACACTGATCAGCTCGTCGAGGGCTGGCCATTGCACCTGTGCCTCCGCCAGTTCGGCCAGTAGCAGCCCCAATTGGCTGTTCAGCGTGTCGACCTCGCCCATGGCTTCCACGCGTGGATGGTCCTTGGGCACGCGGCGGCCGTCGCCGAGCCCGGTTTCGCCAGCGTCCCCGGTGCGGGTGTAGATTTTCGACAGTCGATTGCCCATGCGTTATTAATCCCTTGGTTCAGGTCGCGGCTGGCTCGGCAGGCGAGTTCAGCGGCAGGCGCAGGGTAAAGGTGGTGCCGTGGCCGGGTTGGCACTGCACCTCCATCTGGCCCTGATGATTGTTGGTGATGATGAAATACGAAACGGAAAGACCCAGTCCGGTTCCCTGACCGACTTCCTTGGTGGTGAAGAACGGCTCGAAGATGCGCTTGCGCACATTCTCCGGAATACCGCCGCCGTTGTCCTCCACCTGGATTTCCGCCCAGGGCGGGTTCAGGCGGGTGCGCAGGATGATCTGTCCGGGCTCGCCGACCTGGTGCGCATGGATGGCCTGGGCCGCGTTCTTCAGCAGATTGAGCAGCACCTGTTCCAGCTCGTTGCCGATGCAGGGCACCCGGTCCACCCGCGGGTCGAAATCCCGGACGATGTCGATGGCCTTGAAGTCGAAGCCTTCCATCAGCGCGAAGTCGTTGCCAGCTATTTCCAGTGCCTGATCGATCAGCACCGGCAGGTGGCAGTCGGCCAATTGGCGGTTGCTCATGCGGCTGAAGCTGAGCATGTGGCTGACGATTTTCGCCGCGCGCGAGCCCGCCTGCTGGATGCCATCGAGCAGCTGCGGTACCTCGCGGCGCTGCAGGTACTGGTTGACCGCCTCCAGGCGCACGCCGGTTTCCTCTGCGGCCTCCCGATTGCGTTCCAATTCTGGCGACAACCGCCGGCGAATGTTCTGCGCGTTGTGCAGGATGGCACCGAGGGGATTGTTGATTTCGTGGGCCATGCCGGCCGCCAGGCTGCCGACCGAGAGCATCTTCTCCGACTGCACCATCATTTCTTCCATATTGATGCGCTGGGTAATGTCGTCGATGCGGATCACCACGCCACGGCCGCCAGCGCCGGTCAGTGGATAGCAGGTGAGCGCGTAGTGGTGCGGCTCGTCGTTGCGCAACCAGGTCACCCGTTCGATCTTCGCCACCACGTGCTGCTCCGAAGTACGGCGAATCTGCGCAAGAAAGGGCTTGAGCGGCTCGAATGCGACGAATACCGGCTGATTGAGCGCGTCATCCAGCGGCGTTCCGGAGAGCGCGCTGGCTTCCTGGTTCCACTGTGTGACGTAGAGCTGCTCGTCGAGGGCGATCAGCGCCGAGGGCATCGAGTCGATGATGCTGTTGAGGTACTTCTGGAAACCGGTGAGCTTCTGCTCGATTTTGCTGCGCACCTGGACTTCCAGCTCCAGTTTGCGGTTGGAATGACGTGTCTCCTCGGCCAGGCCCTGGGCATGGTCGAACGCCTCCTGGGCGTCGTCGCGGGCGCGCTTGAGCTGCTGCTCGCGGGCTTCCATGCGCGACAGCATGGTGTTGAAGGCATCGGCCAGCCTGCCGATCTCGTCCTGATTGCCGGGCTTGGCGCGCAGCGAGTAATCCTCCTCGCGGGTAACCTGGCGCGACAGCGCTTCCAGATCGCGGATCGGACGGGTGATGAGCTGGCGAATCTGCCTGGCGACCAACAACCAGAGCAACAGGCTGGCCACGAGGATCGCCAGGCTCGCCGTCAGGGTGCCGGTGTAGAAGGCCCCTGGCAGCTCGCTGCTGGCCACCATCAGCAGGTGACCGGCGCTGCCGTCCGGTTGCGGCAGCCTGACCAGCAGATTGGCGCGGATCTCGCCAGCGCGCCATTGGGCGACCGCACCGAGCTGTTCCGGCAAGCGCAGCCGTTCACCTTGCTGCAGTTGTGCGAGGCTGTTGCCGTGCCCGTCGTAGATCACCGCGGCGCGCAACGGCGCATAGCCTTCCAGGCGTTTGAGCAATGCGTTGGCTGCTTCCGGTGAGGACAGCGCACGGGTACTCAGCTCTTCGGTGGCGAACAGTTCGCCGAGGGTGTGCATGGCTTGCGGAGCCACGCTCTGTCGCGAAATCCAGTAAGCCGCACTGATGAAGGTGAGATTGGAGATCAGCAGAACGGCGGCGAGCAGGACGAGGAGGGCGAGCAGCAGTTTGCGGCCGACTGGGAGGTTTTCGAGGCGCTGACGCAGGATCATTGGCGGGCACGGCGTAGCAGAGGGTTTCTGCAGGGTAGCCGTGGCTCAGTCGGTGGGCAATCCGCGCTGGCTCAGGTGTTCGCGCAAACGCTGATGCAGCGCGTGCAGCCGCGGTACCGCCAGGCCGAGGGAGTCCGCGCTGCGGCAGGCATGACCGAGCAGGTAGGCGATTTCCGTGCGTCGGCCGAGTCGCACGTCCTGATACATGGACGAGTAGTTGGCAGCCGTCGCTTCGATCACCCGCAGGACCTCCCGCTGCAGATCCTCGGCGGCGGGTGCCTGTCCGCAGGCGCTGAGCAGTTCGATCAGTTCTTCGCAGATTTCGCTCAGCTGTTCGCGATATTGCAGCAGCTCACCATTGCGACAATCGTAAAGCACGGTCAGCGGATTGATGGCGCAGTTCAATGCCAGCTTGCGCCACAGTCGCGCGAGGATGTCGCTGCTCCAGTTGTACGGAATTCCAGCACGGTCCAGCTCTTCCAGCCAGACGGGGGCGTTGCCGCCATTCGGATCGCCCAGCCAGTTCTGCCCGTGACCGGCGAATACCACATGCATCGGACCGTCGCGATACGCCCCTTCGGTACTCGAAACGAAGATGCAGCGCGCCTGCGGCCAACGTGCTGCAATCGCCTGCTGGCTGCCGAGGCCGTTCTGCAGCAGAAGCATTTCGCAGTCCGGGGCGAGGCGAGGCGCCAGCTTGGCGATCGCCGCTTCGGCATCGTAGGCCTTGCAGGCGACCAGCAGGCGCTGGATCGGTGTGGTCGCATCGGGCAGCTCCGCCGGGATCGCATGCAGGCTGGAGTGGCCTGCTTCGCTTAGCGTGAGCCCGCCGGCGCGCTGGTAATCAGCGAGGCGTTGTGCCGAGCGCAGGATGATTCGCACCGGCATGCCTGCCCTGTGCAGGCGGGTCGCCCACAGGCTGCCGAGGGCGCCAGCACCAAGGACATGCCAGCTCATCGGGTCATGCCGGTTGCTTCAGGCGCAGCGGGACGATGCGGCCGGTGCTGTAGGCGCTGGGTAGCAGGGCCGCCGCCCGTTCGATGACGGTTTCCGGCGCGATCGGCAGCGCCTCGCTGTCGAGGCTGACCAGGCTGATGCCGGCTTTGATCGACACGAACCCTTCGCTGGTCTTCAGTGCCCTGAGGTTCAGACCTTCATGCAGCCTCTTGAAGCTGCTCGGCGAGCAACCTTTGGCGTCGTTGACCAGCGCCAGCAGGCCGAACTGGCTTTCGCTGATGCGGCAGACGATGTCGAGTGGCCGAACCAGCTGCTGCAGGCGGATGGCGATGGCACAGAGAATTTCGGCGTATACGGCTTCGCCATAGCGCTCTCGCAGTGCATCGGCTTCTGCCAGGCCGATCTGCAGGTAATACAGTGCCGAACCGCGGTTCTCCATCTGCCGCAGACTGGCCGCCATGCGCTGTTGCAGGTACCGCCCATTGCCCAGGCCGGTCAGCGGGTCCTGCAGGCTGTGCTGTTCGAGCGTGGCGACGTTCTCGGTCAGCTGGTGGTTTTCCTGCTTGAGCCGCTGCAGCGAACCACAGAGACGGTCGGCGGCGAAGATGCGCGGCAGCAGTTGCTCGTTCATCGCCGATTTGCTGATGAAATCGTCGACGCCGTGGTCGAACGCCTGGCCTAGCGCATTCTCGCTGTCGCGACCGGTGAGCAGGATGACGTAGCTGTAATGACCGCTCAGGGCATCGCGCTGGCGAATCTGGCCGGTCAGTTCGAGGCCGTCCATTTCCGGCATCAGCCAATCTGCCAGCAGCACATGTGCCGGGCGTTGCGCATGCTGCATCAGCGCATCGGCGGCACTGCTGGCGAAGCGAATATCCTGGTAGCCGGCCTTGCTCAGCGCGCGGCCGATCATGACGCTGGAAAACTTGGCGTCATCCACTACGAGGATGCTCAGAAGAGGGTTGGGCATGGCAAGCTCAATCAATTGAAGGGGGACGTCCTGTCACTCTTGCCGTAGGGCGGGCGCTGACACGTCGAATCGTTATAATGACCGCGCATTCTCAACCGTCAAGACACGCGCGCTCGGCACATGCGGCCCGTCGCGCTACATAGTGGAGGAATCCCATGCCCTCGTTCGACGTGGTGTCCGAACTGGACAAACACGAAGTCACCAACGCGATCGACAACGCCATGAAGGAACTGGATCGTCGTTACGATCTGCGCGGCAAAGGCAGCTTCGAGCAGAAGGACCTGACCGTGCAGCTGACGGCGGATGCCGAGTTTCAATTGGAGCAGATGCTCGAAATCCTCAAGTTGAGCCTGGTCAAGCGCAAGATCGATATCCAGTGCCTGGAAATCAAGGATGCCTATGCGTCCGGCAAGAGCACCAAGCAGGAAGTGGTGCTGCGCGAGGGGATCGACAAGGAGCTGGCGAAGAAGATTGTCGCCTACATCAAGGACGCCAAGCTCAAGGTACAGGCCGCCATCCAGGGCGAGCAGGTACGCGTGACCGGCAAGAAACGCGATGATCTGCAGGAAGCCATCGCCCTGCTGCGTGGCCACGAATTCGGCATGCCGCTGCAGTTCAACAACTTCCGCGACTGATTTTCTCTCCGCGTCCAGGCGCGTGCTTTACACCCCCGCTTTTCGTCGGTGCCCGTTCTCCGGGCACTGATGCCTTGAAGGAGTATCTCCATGGACCTCTCCGTCGACTACCTGGTCGATCTTTCCGAATCCTGGCTGCCCGTCGTGCTGCAATACGGCGCGCAGGTAACGCTGGCGCTGCTGACGTTTCTGTTCGGCTGGTGGCTGATCAACACCCTGACCGCCAAGGTCAGCAGCCTGCTGCAGCGCCGGCAGGTGGACCCGACCCTGCATGGCTTCATCGGCAGCCTGGCCAGCGTGGTGCTCAAGGTGCTGCTGCTGGTCAGTGTGGCATCGATGATCGGCGTAGAAACCACATCCTTCATCGCGGTGATCGGCGCTGCCGGTCTGGCCATCGGCCTGGCGTTGCAGGGTAGCTTGGCGAACTTCGCTGGTGGTGTGCTGATCCTGCTGTTCCGTCCGTTTCGCGTTGGCGAGTGGATCGAGGCGCAAGGTATCGCGGGCACCGTCAACTCCATCCAGATCTTTCATACGGTGCTCAAGACCGGCGACAACAAGACCGTGGTGGTGCCCAACGGGGCGCTGTCCAACGGGCACATCACCAACTTCTCCCGCGAGCCGCGGCGCCGTGCCGACATCAACATTGGCATCGACTACAGCAGCGACATCAAGTTGGCGCGCCAGGTATTGCTGGAGATTGCCGAGGACCCACGGGTACTGCGCGAACCCGAACCGGTGGTGTTCGTTACCGGGCTTGGCGACAGCTCGGTGAATCTGTCCCTGCGTGTGTGGGTGGCGACCGCTGATTTCTGGCCGGTGACCTTCAGCTTCACCGAGCAGGCCAAGGAGCGACTGACTGCCGTAGGCGTCGGAATTCCGTTCCCGCAGCGGGTAGTGCATCTGGTGCAGCGCTGATTCGACTGCAGACAGAACGAAGCCGGCATCTGCCGGCTTCGTCATTTTCAGCTGCGCTCCGAGACGCCTTCGCGTACCCCGTCATCCGGTTGCCCTCGGCTCCGGGTCCACTGCCAGGCAATCAGCACCAGCGTCGGGATGCCCAGCAGGGCGGTGACCAGAAAGAAGTTGCTGTAGCCAAGGCTTTCGACCATCACGCCGGAGTAGCCGCCAAGCAGGCGCGGCAACAGCAGCATCAGCGAGCTGAGCAAGGCATATTGCGTGGCGGAGAACTTCAGATTGGTCAGGCTCGACAGGTAGGCAACGAACGCGGTGGACGCCAGGCCGCCACTGAAGTTGTCGCAGGAAATGGTGACGATGAGCATCTGCAGGTTCGCACCCATCTCCACCAGCAGCATGAACATCAGATTGGTCGCCGCCGAGGCGACACCGCCGATGAAGAGGATCGGCAGGATGCTGAAGCGCACGATGAGCAAACCGCCGAATGCGGCGCCAAGCAGTGTCATGACCAGACCGAACAGCTTGCTGACGCTGGCGATCTCGTCCTTGGAAAATCCTTGGTCGATGTAGAACACGTTGGCCATTACGCCCATCACCGTGTCCGACATGCGATAGGTGGCGATCAGCCCGAGCAGCAACAAGGCCTGCCAGCGGTAGCGGACGATGAAGTCGGTGATCGGCGTCAGCACCGGGCCCATCAGGATGCGCCCGGGTGCCGACAGGCAGCCCCAGCAGATCAGCAGGTACATGGTGCCGCGGGGCCAGTAGCCGCCCCAGTAGGACTGGAACATGCCCGTGGTGGAAACCATCAGGATGATCAGCACGATCACCGATACCGCCTGATGGGCGAAGTCGAAGCGCGTCGGCCGTTGGCGTTCCTTGGCTTGGCTGAAGATGTGCCGTACCGGGACGAACAGCGCCCGTCCTACGGGCGAAATCGTCCCGAGAATGAACAGCGCGTAGAGTGTTGCCCGTGGCCAGGCCTGAGCGATCAGCGCATTGATCATTGCCGGTACCGAGATCAGCAGCACCAAAAGCAGGCCGACCGCTGCCAGTTGATGGTTGAAGCTGAAGCGTGACGGCTCGTTGGGGAGCGGGATGCCTGCATCCGGCTCACGGATCACCAGGCTGGTGATCAGGCCGGGAACGATCAGCAGCGCAAAGACCAGATAGGTGGTGGTCCAGGCCGCCTGGTTGTAGTCGAGGCTGCTCGATCCCAGCCATTCGGCGAGGAACAGCGCGCCAGCGCTGGCCAGCAGCATGGCGATCCGGTAGCCGGTCATGTAGCTCGCGGCCAGGGTCGCCTGCAACTTGTCCTCGGCTATTTCCAGGCGATAGGCATCGATGGCGATGTCCTGGGTGGCCGAGGAGAAGGCCACCACCACCGCCAGCGCGATGAGCATGGTCAGGTTGTGCTGCGGATTGCACAGCGCCATGCCGATCAGGCCGATGGCGATCAGCGCCTGCGACAGCACCAGCCATGAGCGCCGGCGGCCAAGGCTGCCGATCCAGGGCAGGCGCCACTGGTCGAGCATCGGCGACCAGACCCACTTGAAGGCATAGGCCAGACTGATCCAGCTGGCGAAACCGATGGTCTCCCGGGAAACGCCCGCTTCGCGCAGCCAGACCGACAGCGTGGAGAACACCAGTACGGCGGGAAGGCCCGCGGCGAAACCCAGCAACAGCAGGGCCAGCGTAGCGGGGCTGGCGTAGGCGGCTAGCGCATCGCGCCAGGTTTCACGGGACATACATCGAGGTTCTGTACAGTTCGGACGAAGGGGGCACTCTAACCGCTGTGCTCCGTCGAATGCCAGCCGTGCCGACGCAAGTCCACCCGGTCGTTGACGATGGTGAGCCCTTCGGCGCGCAGGCGCATGCGCTGCTCGTGTCCGGCGGCTGTGCCAGCTGGCAGGCTGAGGCGGCCGCCCGCGGCGATCACTCGGTGCCAGGGCAGGCTGGTGTCATCGGGTAGCTGTGACATCAGCCGGCCAACCCAGCGAGCAGCGCGGCCCAGCCCGGCCATGGCAGCCAGTTCGCCGTAGCTGACGACCTTGCCGGGCGGAATCTGCGACATAACCAGGTAAACGGCCGCGCGCCGCGTTTCAGCGTCGGCAGAGGGCGGTAGCAGCGGTGCGTGGTCAATCATGCAGGAGGCTTCCGGATGATGTGAGAGCCGGCGGCAGCGAACTCACGCTCCATTCGGCGGTCTGTGCTTGCTGTAGCTCAATGCATAGGGATAATGCCAGCCTTTCAACCGTCTTCGACAGATTTGCAGCCCTCATATGCTCACCAGAACCCTGCTTTGCGCGACCCTTTGCGCCGTTGCCCTGCCATCGTTCGCCGACACCGTTTGGCTGAAGAACGGTGATCGCCTGACCGGCAAGATCAGCGTGCTCGACGGCGGCAAACTGCTTATCGAAACCGAATACGGCGGCTCTATTCCACTGAAGTGGAACCAGATCGCCACGCTGGAAAGCGACCGCAAGCTGCTCGTCAAACAGGACGACGTCTCCGGCGAAATCGCGCATTCGCTGCAGGCCTCCGATCCAGGCAAGGTCACCCTGGTCAACGGTGCCGCGCCGCGCACGGTGGAGCTGGCGAGCATCACCCAGATCATCCATCCCAAGCCGCTGATTCAGGATTTGACCTGGAAAGGCAACATCGACGTGGCGATGGATTACAAGCGTGCGGAAACCGATACGGATGATTACGACGTCTCCTTCGATACCAAGGCGCGTCATGGCCTGTGGCGGCACAACGGCACCGGCAACTACAACCGCGAATACCGCGACGGTGTGACCGTTACCGACAACTGGGACGCCGAGTACGCGCTGGACCGTTTCCTCGATCAGCACTGGTTCTGGCAGGGGCGCCTGAGCTACAAGCGCGACCAGATCGAAGACGTGCGCCGTCAGCGCACCATCGGTACCGGTCCGGGTTACCAGTTCTGGGACAACGAGTTGGGCGCATTCTCGCTGGCCGGGCTGATCAACCGCAGCGACTACGAGTTCGCCGATGGCGACAAGGAAAACTTCTACCTGGCCGCGGTCAAGTGGGATTACAACCGCTACCTGGTCGGCAAGACCTTCGAGCTGTTCAGTACTGGCGAGCTTGGCAAGCCGCTGGAAAACGTTGCCGACTACGCGCTCGATGCCGAGGTTGGTTTGCGCTACAAGGTGACCGACTGGGCCTCGCTGAACATGAAGGCGCAGAAAGACATCATCAGCGGCGCCGACAACGACCTTGACGAGACACGCTACAGCATCGGGTTCGGGGTGGGCTGGTAAGCGAAACCCGCCGATTTGCACATATATAAAGAAGGCAGCCCGATGGCTGCCTTCTTTTTGGGGGCGACGACGCGATCAGAGGCGCAGGCCGCCATCGAGTTCGAGAATGCGCCCGGTGTAGTAGTCATTCTCGAAGATGTACGCCACCGAATGGGCGATCTCGGCCGGCTTGCCCATACGCTTGAGCGGAATGCCTGAAGTCATTTTCTCCAGCGCTTCGGGTTTCATGCTGGCAACCATCTCCGTCTCTATGAATCCCGGGGCCACGCCAGCGACGCGGATGCCGTAACGCGCCAGTTCCTTTGCCCAGACCACCGTGGCAGACGCCACCCCAGCTTTGGCAGCGGAGTAGTTGGTCTGCCCCATATTGCCGGCGCGGGAGATCGACGAGATGTTGATGATCGCGCCTTCGCTCTTCAGCTCGACCATCTTTGCGGCGACTTCGCGGGTGCAGAGGAACACGCCGGTCAGGTTGACGTCGATCACCGCCTGCCACTGCGCCAGGCTCATCTTGCTGATTTCGCCATCCTTGACCTTCAGTAGCAGGCCGTCGCGCAGGATGCCGGCGTTGTTAACCAGCCCGTGCAGGCCGCCGAAGTCCTCTGCGACGCGCGCGACCATATCGGTCACCTGTTCCTCATTGGCGACATTGCACAGGTAGGCCCGGGCATCCCCGCCGGCCGCCTTGCAGGCAGCGACAGCTTCGTCCAGGCGCTCCTGGTTCAGATCGACCAGCGCCAGCCGGGCACCCTTGCCCGCCAGATATTCGCCCATGGCGCGGCCGAGGCCCTGACCGCCGCCGGTGACGATGATGACCTTGTCTTGAAGCTGCATGCTGCTCATCTCCTGTTGTCGTTCTAATACGGGGCAAACGACGCCCGCCGGGGAAACCGTTATGCTGAGCGCTCCGTCGACCCGGACCCGTCTTTCGAGGAGCCCCAGTGAGCGCCGAAGCCCGCAAGCATGCCCGACAACTCCTGCTCAAGGAATACCGCGGCGTGCTCTCTACCCATTCCCAGGCGATGCCCGGTTTTCCGTTCGGTTCGGTGGTTCCGTACTGCCTGGACGCTAACGGCTGGCCGTTGATCCTGATCAGCCGCATCGCCCAGCACACCCGCAATCTCAAAGCTGATGGTCGCTGCTCGCTGCTGGTCGGCGAACGCGCCGCCGAGGATGTACAGGCGGCCGGGCGACTCACGCTGCTGGCACAAGCCCGTCAGCTCGATGAGCCGGCGGCGATCGAGTCGGCTGCGCAGCGCTATTACCGCTATTTCCCCGAATCACGCGATTACCATCGCGTGCATGATTTCGATTTCTGGGTGCTGGAGCCGGTGCGCTGGCGCTATATCGGTGGCTTCGGCGCGATTCATTGGCTGGACGACGTCGCCCTAGCCAATCCCTTCGCGGTCGAAAGCGGCGAGGTGGAGCAGGGCATGGTCGAGCACATGAACGAAGATCATGCTGCCGCCATCGCCCGTTACGTCGAGCAGGCGGGGTTGCCGCAGAGCCCCGCCGCGCAGATGGCTGGAGTCGACAGCGAGGGCTTTCATCTGCGCATCGGTCAGGCGCTGCATTGGTTGGCATTCGCGCAGCCATGCGAAACGCCGATGGCGGTGCGCCAGGCGTTGGTTGCCATGGCGCGTGGTTGATTCAGCTTCACTTCAGCGGCGTTACGCATAATCCGGTTACAGGCAATTTCTCACCCGGGTTGAATTAGACCCGTCATGCCGCCATCTACAGAGGACAGGAAGCTGATCTTCCGCCAAGGACCATCGATGCGAATCTTCTTTGTGCTGTTTCTGTTGTTTCCGCTGGCCGAGCTGTACGTGCTGATCAAGGTCGGCAGTTCCATCGGTGCGCTGGCGACCATCCTGCTGCTGGTGCTCAGCGGTATCGCCGGCGTACTACTGCTGCGCCTGGCCGGCTTCGCCACCGCCTGGCGCGCGCGTGAGCGTCTGGCGCGCGGCGAACTGCCCGAGCGCGAAATGCTGCAGGGGCTGATGATGGCTATCGGCGGCGGCTTGCTGTTCCTGCCCGGCTTCATCAGTGACGTGCTGGCGCTGATCGTGCTGTTCCCGCCGACCCGCAACTTCCTGTTTCGTCAGATCAATCGGCGGATCGAAGCGCAGATGCGCCGCCAACGCGCCTTTGCCGACGATCTGCAGGCGCGCTCCAACCCGCAGCGACCTAACGTGATCGAGGGTGAGTGGGAGCGCGATGACCGCGACCGCTAAGCCGATCACCCGGCATCCCGGCACGCCAGCAGGCGTGCCGGTTTCGTTTGTGGCCATGAAAATTTCATCTGCGCCCCTTGAAATGCTCTTGAACGCCCGCATGTAGCGGACACCGCAAGGTCGCTGTCGTATTCGACAGTCCGTCTTCTGCGGCTCGCATTGCGGGCCGCAACCGGCAACGCCGGATTTGCCCAACCCGCCGATGAAGGGTCATCGGCATGGAACCACTCTACTAGGAGAGATCGACAATGAAGCTTCGTCCTCTGCATGACCGCGTCGTGATTCGTCGCAGCGAAGAAGAAACCAAGACCGCAGGCGGCATCGTCCTGCCGGGCTCCGCTGCCGAGAAGCCGAACCGTGGCGAAGTCGTTGCTGTGGGTACCGGCCGCGTGCTGGACAACGGCGAAGTACGCGCCCCGGCCGTGAAGGTCGGTGACAAGGTGGTGTTCGGCCCTTACTCCGGCAGCAACACCGTCAAGGTCGACGGCGAAGATCTGCTGGTGATGAGCGAGAACGAAATTCTCGCCGTCGTCGAAGCCTGATCACCCGCGAATCTCCGTAAATAATTCACGAATTGAGGATCAATCAACATGGCTGCTAAAGAAGTCAAATTCGGCGACTCCGCACGCAAGAAGATGCTGGTCGGTGTAAACGTTCTGGCTGACGCCGTTAAAGCGACCCTCGGCCCGAAAGGCCGCAACGTCGTGCTGGAGAAGAGCTTCGGTGCTCCGACCATCACCAAGGACGGCGTTTCCGTCGCCAAGGAAATCGAGCTGAAGGATCGCTTCGAGAACATGGGCGCTCAGCTGGTCAAGGACGTTGCGTCCAAGGCCAACGACGAAGCCGGTGACGGCACCACCACCGCTACCGTTCTGGCCCAGGCCATCGTCAACGAAGGCCTGAAGGCTGTTGCGGCCGGCATGAACCCGATGGACCTCAAGCGCGGCATCGACAAGGCCACCATCGCCATCGTCGCCGAGCTGAAGAACCTGGCCAAGCCGTGCACCGACTCCAAGGCGATCGCCCAGGTTGGCACCATTTCCGCCAACTCCGACTCCTCCATCGGCGACATCATCGCCGAAGCCATGGAGCGCGTAGGCAAGGAAGGCGTGATCACCGTCGAGGAAGGTTCGGGTCTGGAGAACGAGCTGTCCGTCGTCGAAGGCATGCAGTTCGATCGTGGCTACCTGTCGCCGTACTTCATCAACAAGCCGGACACCATGGTCGCCGAGCTGGACAGCCCGCTGCTGCTGCTGGTCGACAAGAAGATCTCCAACATCCGCGAACTGCTGCCGGTGCTGGAAGCCGTTGCCAAGGCCGGTCGTCCGCTGCTGATCGTTGCCGAAGACGTCGAAGGCGAAGCCCTGGCCACCCTGGTGGTCAACAACATGCGCGGCATCGTCAAGGTTGCTGCAGTCAAGGCCCCGGGCTTTGGCGATCGCCGCAAGGCCATGCTGCAGGACATCGCCATCCTGACTGGCGGTACCGTGATTTCCGAAGAAGTCGGCCTGAGCCTGGAGACCGCTACCCTGGAGCACCTGGGTAACGCCAAGCGCGTCGTGCTGAACAAGGAAAACACCACCATCATCGACGGCGCTGGTCAGCAGGCTGATATCGAAGCCCGCGTTGCCCAGATCCGCAAGCAGGTCGAAGACACCACTTCCGACTACGACAAAGAGAAGCTGCAAGAGCGTCTGGCCAAGCTGGCCGGCGGTGTTGCCGTGATCAAGGTCGGTGCCGGTACCGAAGTCGAGATGAAAGAGAAGAAGGCCCGCGTAGAAGACGCCCTGCACGCTACCCGTGCTGCCGTCGAAGAAGGCGTGGTTCCTGGCGGTGGCGTTGCCCTGGTGCGCGCTCTGCAGGCCATCTCCGAGCTGAAGGGCGAGAACGAAGACCAGAACGTCGGTATCGCGCTGCTGCGTCGTGCCGTCGAAGCGCCGCTGCGTCAGATCGTCTCCAACGCTGGTGGTGAGCCGAGCGTGGTGGTCGACAAGGTCAAGCAGGGCGAAGGCAACTTCGGCTTCAACGCCGCCTCCGACACCTACGGCGACATGATCGAGATGGGTATCCTCGATCCGGCCAAGGTAACCCGTTCTGCTCTGCAGGCCGCGGCTTCCATCGGCAGCCTGATGATCACCACCGAAGCGATGATCGCTGAAGTGGCTGACGACAAGGCCGCTGGCGGCATGCCGGACATGGGTGGCATGGGCGGTATGGGTGGTATGGGCGGCATGATGTAAGCCGCCCGGCTCCTGAGCTGTAAAAGAAAAACCCCGCCTGGTGCGGGGTTTTTTTTGCCTTGCGACAGGCGCGTCGTAACAGGGGGAATGCAGCCGTTCGTCCAAAAGCCTGCCGGAATTAACCAGCTAGGCTACGGTCAGTTAACTATCCGACTAATCAAGGGCTTACGCCATGAAGCTGGAAATTGCTCGAGGATTGTTTCTGGTCGGCGCGCTTGGAGTCACCACCCTGTGCGTGGCGGCCTGGAATGAGCCGGGTGCCGCCCTGGTACAAAGCAGTGTAGAGCGCAGCTATTGCCCACTACCGCCTAACGGCAAGTCCCGGTTCGACGCTGCACGCCCCGACCAGGATCTGCTGTTGCTGCTGTACGGCCTGTCCCAGGGGATGCGCTGAAACGACAACGCCCGGCCTTTAGCTGACGGCGATCCCGGCGTGCTCGCTTGGGCTGCGGTCCGGTTGGGCTACCAGGTCATAGACTGCCGGTAGCACGAACAGGGTGAACAACGTTCCCACCGACATGCCGGTGGCGATCACCAGGCCGATATCGAAGCGGCTCACCGCACCGGCACCACTGGCGATGATCAGCGGCACCATGCCGAACACGGTGGCTGCGGTAGTCATCAGCACCGGCCGCAGGCGGATCGCCGCCGCTTCTTCCACCGCTTCGCGCCGGCTCAGCCCCTGTTCGCGGCGAAGCTGATTGGCGAACTCGACGATCATGATGCCGTGCTTGCTGATCAACCCGATCAGCGTCACCAGGCCCACCTGCGTATAGATGTTCATGCTCGACAGGCCGAGGAACAGCGGCACCAGCGCGCCGCAGACCGACAGCGGTACGGTGACCAGGATCACCAGTGGATCGCGGAAGCTTTCGAACTGCGCGGCCAGGACCAGGAAGATCACCGCCAATGCCAGCGCGAAAGTCATGTATAGCGCGTTGCCTTCCTGAATGTACTGCCGCGACGCGCCGGCGTAATCGAAACCGAAACCATCGGGCGCTTCTTCGCGGGCGATGGTCTGCAGTGTATCGATCGCTTCGCCCATGCTGACGATTGGAAAGCCCTGAATCATTGCCGCATTGAGTTGCTGGAACTGCTTGAGCTGAGTCGGTCGTGCGCGGTCGCGCACCTTGATCAGCGTCGACAGCGGCAGCATCTGGCCTTGCCCGTTGCGCACGTAGTAGTTGCTCAGCCAATCGGGGTTGTCACGATAAGCGCGCTCGACCTGGGCGATGACCTTGTAGCTGCGGCCTTCGATGGTGAAGCGGTTGATCTCGCCCTCGCCGAGCAGGGTGCTCAGGGTCAGGCCGAGTTCTTCCATGGACACGCCCATCTGCGCGGCCTTCTCACGGTCGATCTCGACCACGATTTCCGGCTTATCGAAGGCCAGGTCCACATCGAGGAAGGCGAACTTGCCGGACTCTTCGGCACGCTTGCGGATGCGCTCGGTCACCTGCAGCAGCGTCTCGTAGTCGTTGGCGGTGTTGATGACGAACTGGAAGGGCAGGCCCTCGCCAGTACCGGGCAGCGAAGGCAGGTTGAAGCCGAAGATCTGCAGGCCCGGCAGGCGATCGAGCTTGGCCTGAACCTCCGGCAGGATTTCCATCTGCGAGCGCTCGCGCTCGTCCCAGGGCTTGAGCAGGAAGCCGCCGATACCGCTCTGCACGCCGTCGAAACCATTGATCTGGAACCAGGAGTAGTACTCCGGAAAACTCTTGAAGATCTCCAGGAACTGGTCGGTGTAGGCGTTCAGGTAGTCCAGGTTGGCGGTCTTCGGCGCGCTGGCCATCATGAAGACGATGCCCTGGTCTTCTTCCGGCGCCAGCTCGCTCTCGGTGAACATCAGCAGGGCGGGAATCAGCGCGAGAACCAGCACGGCGAACACCAGCACCACCGGGCGGGTATTCAGCGTGCCGTGCAATGCACGCTGGTAGCGCTGCTTTAGCCGTTCGAACAGCTCGTCCAGGCGATGGGCGAAGCCGCTGGGATTCTCCTCATGACGCAAGAGTTTCGAACACATCATCGGCGACAGGGTCAGCGCCACGACGCCGGAGATCAGCACCGCGCCGGCCAGGGTCAGCGCGAACTCCTGGAACAGCGCGCCGGTCAGCCCCTGCAGGAAACCGATGGGCGCATAGACCGCCGCCAGGGTGATGGTCATCGTCACCACCGGCATGGCGATTTCCCGTGCGCCGTCGATCGCCGCCTGAAATGGTGACTTGCCCTGTTCGATATGCCGGTGGATGTTCTCCACCACGACGATGGCGTCGTCCACCACCAGACCGATCGCCAGCACCATGGCCAGCAGTGTCAGCAGGTTGATCGAATAACCCATGGCCTGCATGAAGAACATCACGCCGATCATCGACAGCGGGATGGTCACCACCGGGATCAGAACGGTACGCAGCGAGCCGAGGAAGAGGAACACCACGACGATGACGATCACCGCGGCCTCGGCCAGAGTCTTCACCACCTCGTCGATGGAGGCCTGGATGAACTCGGTGGCGTCGTAGGCGATGCTCGCCTTGAGGCCCGGCGGCAGCTGCGCCTCGATCTGCGGCATGATCGCGCGCACTTCCTTGATCACATCCAGCGGGTTGGCGCTGGGCGTGCCCTTGATGCCGATGTAGACAGAGGGAATGCCGTCGAACGAGCTGATCGAGTTGTAGCTCTCGGCGCCCATTTCCACTCGCGCAACGTCACCCAGCAGTACGCGGCTGTCGCCCTGGGTCTTGAGCGGGATGGCGGCGAACGCTTCCGGCGTCTTCAGCTCGGTGTCGGCGTTGATGCTGGTGACCACATACTGGCCCTTCACTTCGCCGGCCGCGGAGAGGAAGTTGTACTTGCGCACCGCCTCGTTCACATCACCGGCGGAGACGCCATAGGCGGCCAGTTTCACCGGGTCCAGCCAGAGGCGCATGGCGAACACCTGGTTGCCGAGGATTTCCGCTTCGGCCATGCCCGGTAGCGTCGCCAGCTTGGGCTGGATCACCCGCGACAGGTAGTCGGTGATCTGCGGGTTGGACAGCTGGTCGCTGTAGAAGCTGATGTACATCAGCGCCGTGGAGTCGGCCGCCTGCTTGTTCAGTACCGGGTCCTCGGCGGCTTGCGGCAGCTGGTTCTTCACCGAATTGGCCTGGCTGAGCAGCTCGGTGTAGAGCCGATCGGTGTCGGCACCGATGCGCGCATAAACCGAGATCACCGAGGCGTTCTGCTGGCTGACCGAGGTCATGTAGTCCACGCCTTCGGCGCTGGCCAGACTCTGCTGCAGCGGTTGGGTGATGTAGCCCTGGATGGTTTCGGCATTGGCGCCCGGGTAGGCGGTGGTCACCGTGATCAGGGCGCTTTCCATCTGCGGATACTGGCGAATGGTCAGGCTGTTGAACGCCTGCATGCCGAGCAGCACGATCAGCAGGCTGATGACGCTCGCCAGTACCGGGCGGCGGATGAAGGGATCGGTGAAGGCCATGGGCAAGTACCTGGAACTGTTCGATGTGGCGCTGCCGCCTGAGCGGCAGGCCCCTTATTCGGACGCCGGCTCGGTGCCGTCGAGCTTGAGCGTGCGGTTTTCGGCGATGGCGACATGAGCGCCGCTGTCCAGCTTGAGCTGGCCGGCGGTGATCACCTGCTCGCCGCCTTCGAGACCTTCGAGGATGACCGTCACGCCATCGCGCCGCTCACCGGTGGTGACGAAGCGGCGCTCGACCACCAGATAGGGCTCGTCGGTGGTGACGCCCTCCGGCGGCGTACCTTCGGTCACCAGCAGTACCGAGTTGCCGTACAGCGTGTAGGTGATGGCGGTTTCCGGCACGACCACCTGCGCCGTTTCGGTCGGCAGCAGGACCTGCAGGTCGGCAAACATGCCGGGCAACAGGCGTCCGTCCGGGTTGGCCAGCTCGGCGCGCACCTGCACGTTGCGGGTAGTGGTTTCCACTTTCGGGTTCAGCGCCGTGATCACGCCTTCGAAACGCTGGTCGGGATACGCCGCCACGCGCAGCTGCACCTTCTGTCCGAGGGCCAGCAGCGGCACATGTTGTTCGGCCAGGAAGAAGTCGACATAAAGCGTGGAGAGATCCTGCAGTGTGGCGATCGGCGTGCCGGCGGCGATGTAGTCACCTACGTCCACCTGACGAATGCCGATGGTGCCGGCAAAGGGCGCCAGAATGCGCTTCTTGGCCAGGCTGGCACGCAACTGGGCCACGCTGGCCTCGGCCTTCTGCGATTCGGCGTTGAGCCGGTCGTATTCGCTGCGGGAAATGGCCTGACGGTCCAGCAGGCTGCGCGCCCGCTGGAATTCCACACGAGACAGATTGAGGTCCGCTTCGGCGCTGGCCAGGCTGGCGCGTTCCATCTCGCTGTCCAGCAGCACGATAGGCTGCCCCTTGCTGACCTTTTCACCAGACTGGAACTGCACATCGGTAATCGTCCCGGCGATCTCGACGCTGAGGTCGATGCCCTGGGAGGCCCTGAGCGTACCGATTGCCGGCAGACGGCTCTGCCAGTCCATGCGTCGGGCGAGCTCGGTCTCGACGTCGATCGCCGGCTTGGGTGCCTGGAACTGCTGGATCTGTTGGTAGATGGAATTGAACTTGAGCGCGGCGAGGATCGCAACGACGACGACCACCGCGCCCAGCATGAACAGCATGCGGCGCAACATTTTCCGATTTCCTTGGAGATGTGAGCCGGCTGTCTACTGCCGTGATCGAGGCAGCCGTTCGAACGGTCCGATCATCGTCACGATGGACGATCGCTGGCACTGGCGCAGCTGGAACGGGGAGGGAGGAACTTAGCCCCGAATCGGAGGCAAGTAAAGGGGGAGAGAGGGCGGAAGACCAGTGAAATGCGGGGCGGGCGACAGACTGTCAGCCCGCCCCGTTTATCGTCAGCCGGCGAGGCGTTGGGTGACTTCGGTCAGTTGCGCCGACAGCCCGTGGAGGTTCTGGCTGGCCGTTTCGGTGCGCTCGACGTTCTGCTGGTTGATGGTGGCGATCGAGGTGATCTCGGTGATGTTGCGCGAGATGTCTTCGGCGACAGCAGTCTGCTCCTCGGCAGCGGTGGCGATCTGGCGGTTCATGTCACGGATGGCTTCTACCGCTTCGGTGATGCGCTGCAGCATCAGACCGGCCTCGGTTACCTGGCCGACGCCCTGTTCGCTGCGGGCCTGGCCGCTCTCGATGGCGCGCACCGCATTGCTCGCGCCGGTCTGCACGGTATCGATGATCTGGTGAATCTCGGCGGTGGACTCGGCCGTGCGCTGCGCCAGGGTGCGCACTTCATCGGCGACCACGGCAAAGCCGCGTCCGGCATCGCCCGCACGGGCCGCCTCGATGGCGGCATTGAGCGCCAGCAGATTGGTCTGGTCGGCGATCCCGCGGATCACTTCCAGCACCTTGCCGATGCGGCCGCTGTCGCCTTCCAGGCGGCGAATGACCTCAGCGGTGCTGGCGATCTCGCCGCTCACGTCGGTGATGGTGGCGATCGTTGCGCGCATCACCGCTTCGCCCTGTTGTGCCGAATGGTCAGCGGCATCAGCGGCCTGCGCCGCTTCGGCAGCGTGTCGCGATACCTCCTGGGCGGTGGCGGACATCTCATGCATCGCCGTGGCGACCTGGTCGGTACGCGAGAACTGCTCGCGAGTGCCGTCTGCCATCAGCCTGGCGATGGCGCTCAGCTCGCCGCTGGCGCTGTCGAGATTGGACGTGCTCTGCTGCAGGCGGGTGAAAGTGTCGGCAAGAAAATCGCGCAGCACGTTGGCGGCGACGGCCAGGCGGCCCAGTTCGTCGGCGCGGCTGGCATCCACACGGTCGGCAAACTTGCCCTGGCTGAGGCGCGCGATGTGCTCGATCAGGCTGCGGATCGGCTCGATGATCCGGCGATTGACCAGCCACAGGCTGAACAGTGCGACCACCACGCTGGCGAGGATCATGATGAGCGGGCCGAGGGATGCGGTGCTCTGTGCATCGGCACGGATGGTTTCCGAACGCTGCACGGCAGCGTCGCCCAGCTGTTTGACCAGCTCGCTCAACTGAGCGCTGGTCGCCCGGTCGATACCGGCTACCGCGGCGTCCCCGGCGAGCGGGTCGCTGTCGGCGGCAATGTAGGCATCCAGGCCCTTGCGATAGGCAACGCCGAGAGTGCGGTGCTCGCTACGCAGGCTCTCGATCTGCTTGGCCAGTTCCGGTTCGTCGGCGGTCAGTACCAGTAGATCGCCCAGAATCTTCTGCACCTTGGCTTCCTGGCCCTCGAACTGGCTCCAGTAGCGGTTGCGAGAGTCCGGCTGTTTGCCGCGCAGCAGCACGTTCTTCCATTCCTGGACCTGCACCTTGAACTCGAGGTTGGCCTCGTCGACCAGTTGCAGCTCTTCCAGCGGGCCGTCGAGCAGCGCCTGGAAATTGTCGATATTGCTACTGAGCAGACGGATGCAGGCGAGCGCAATCAGCACTGTGAGCAGCAGACTGCCGCCGATCAGCGCGAGAATCTGCGCGCGCAGGGACTTCTGAAACATGGGCAAGGCCTCGTATGAAAAACTCGATGAGGCATCCCTGCCGTAGCCTGCATGCATCGGCGGTGTGGTGCGTTTCTTGAGCTAGACGATGCGTAAATGGTTGTCCCAGAGCCCGGCCGGCAACTCCAGCGGCGTGCTGGCGATGCCTTTGCCACGGCAATCGAACAGGCGGCAACGACCTTGGCCAGAGCTGACCACGAAGCCCTCGGCGACTGCCGCGACGCCAGCGCAGTCGGGCAGGTGGGCTTCCTGGCGTAGCTCGGTACTGTCCAGATCCCAGATGAAGACCTTGTTACCTCGTGGTGCGGTTACCGCCAGCAGGCGCAATTCGTCGTGAATGGCGAGGCTCGCGGTGTACTGGTTCATGATCTGCCGCTGCCTTTCGCCCAGCGGGAAGTGCTGGAAGGCCTGCCCGGGCCGCTTGATCGCCAGCAGCGGTACGCGGTCCATGGCATCGCCCTCGTACTGCTGGCCACTGACGATGGTGCCGTCGGCGGCGATCGCAAGATGACGCACGCTGTTCATCCGCTCCGGCAGCTGTTCCTTGCTGATCAGGCGGCCGTCGCGGCGCAGCAGCACCAGGCTCGGCTCCATGGCATCGAGATTCATCATCGCGCGGCTGTCCGCTTCGGTGCGGATGCCGCCATTGGCGATCACCAGGGTTTCGTTGTCCGGCATCCACAGGAGCTGATGTGGGCCGATGCCGTGGGTCGCGTGCTCGCCGACGCGCACCAGCTGTCGATCTTCCAGACGGTAGACACCGAGCACGCCACGGCCGGCATCGGCGGTGTCGTTCTCGGTGGTGTAGAACCATTCACCATCCTGGTGAAACACGCCATGACCGTAGAAATGGCGATGTGGCGGCGACGCCAGCACCTGCAACAGCCGACCGTCACGCGAATCGATCAGATAGCTTTCGCGGCTCGGGCGACGCCCGACGAATACTGCGAGCGGCAGATAAGGATGGGGGTAGACATCGTGGCAGCGCTCGGCGACCGGCGTGGCGAATACCTGACTGCCGTCGAGACGATAACCGACGGCGTAATGCTTGCCGTCCTTGTCGTTGCGTGCCGACAGCAGCACCGGCTGGTCCCCCTGACGGGTCAGTGTCCAGCCGGCAATGCCGCCGGCTGCAAACATGGCGCCGGTCAGGCCAAGCAGGGTTCGGCGCCTCATGCTCAGTCTCCGTCGTGCGCGTTGAAACCGATCTGCACGCCAAGGGCGCGGGCCAGTTCCAGCTGATGCAGGCGATGCAGGCCGTCGATGCGCTTGTACAGCGCGTCGAGCTCGCCCCGCCCCGCCTCGTTACCCATCAGCTCGGCGAAGGGCTGATTCATGCCTGCCAGCTGCTGCAACAGCTCGGCATAAGCGGCGTCGATGCGCTTGGCCAGATCGACCTGCTCGGCACTGAGCAGCTTGCGCAGGCCGTCTTCGTTGGCGCCCAGCCACAGGCTTTCGGCACCCGTGATCGCTGAGGTGACGTTGGCCAGCGTCGTGTCGCTGCGCCAGCCTTCAGCCTGATAGGGCTGCGGATGGCCCTTGGTCTGACGGCCGAGCGGGGCGCCGAGCTTCTTCTTCAGGCCATCGAGTGCGGCGACCTGAACGCGCAGCAGCTCGGCGATCGCTTCACTCGGCTCGGCGTAACGCTCATTGGGAAAATGGCGCAGTTGGTCGGCCACACCGTCCTTGTCCTGCCATTGCTGCAGCACGCTGGCGGCAAGCTGCTGCTGGTGCTCGCCGATCGCCGTAAGCAGCGGGCAATAGCGCTGCTTGGTAGCAGCATCGTCGAGGGAGATGCTCTTATCGAAAAGAATGTACTCGTAGGCGCTAAGACCCTGGACCACGACGCTGGCACCATCCAGATCGGCCTGGGTGAGGTCGGGTTTGCTGTTGAGCAATGCGCTGACCTGGCGCGCGACGAGATTCTTCTTGTCCGGCCAGAACTGCACCTGCCAGGCCAGGTTGCCTTCGCCCATTGGGCCGATCAGCAGCGGCTGCAGGCCGGCCCAGGCGGTCTGCGCATGCACGAAGGCTTCGCGCGCTTCCTCGGTGGTCTGGTTGTCGGCGCAATAGGCGATTGCGCTCGCGGCGAGGCGGCGGTCGGCTTCGGCCCACTGGCTATAGCTCGGCAGCAGTACGCCATCGGTCAGTGCCTTGCTGGTTTCGGCGCGCGGGTCAGCCGGGGTGCAGGCGCTCAGCAGCAGGGCGGTCAGCAGGCCGCCGCTGGCAATGCGCAGGGAATAGGAGCGGATCATGGTGTCCTCATAGGCTTTAGCGCGGAAAGCTGGATTGAATGGTATTCAGAGCGATTCGAGGAAGCTCAGCAGCGCGTTGCGTTCTTCCTGGTTGAAACCCAGTACGACCTGGCGGGCTTTCTCTGCTTCGCCGCCGTGCCAGAGTATCGCTTCGAGCAGATTGTGGGCGCGGCCGTCGTGCAGGAATTGGCTATGCCCGCTGACCGTCTGGGTCAGGCCGATACCCCATAGAGGCGCGGTGCGCCACTCACGGCCGCTGGCCTCGAACTCGGGGCGGTGATCGGCCAGGCCTTCGCCCATGTCATGCAGCAGCATGTCGGTGTAGGGGCGGATGAGCTGGTTGGCCAGCTCCGGTTCCGCTGCGTCGGCGGCGGTGGTGAACTGCGGTACATGGCAGCTCTGACAGCCGGCACGGTGGAACAGCGTCTTGCCGGCGAGCACCTGCGGATCGCCGACGTTGCGCCGCGCCGGCACGCCGAGATTGCGGGTGTAGAACAATACCTGGGCAAGGATATTGTCACTGACTTCCGGCTCGCCGCCGTCAGGCATGGCGCGGCACTCAGTCTGTCGCTCGGTGCAGCTGCTGCCACTGAGCAGGCTGCTGGACAGCCCCATGTCGTTGAAGAAGGCGTCGGCGTTCTGCTGATTCAGGCTCGGCTGGCCGGCCTTCCAGCCGAAGCGACCCATCACGGTTTGCCGGGTGGTTTGGTCGAAGACCCGGTTCGGGCGCCCGGAAATGCCGTCGCCGTCGCGGTCATCGGGGTCGGCATTGGCCAGCAGCGCCTCCTCGGGGATCGCTTCGAGCAGGCCGAGGCCGATCATCGGCGGCGCAATGCGCAGCGACATCTGGGTATCCGGCTGCATATCGCCGTAGCCCAGTTCGCTCAGCTCGATGATCGGTTTGCGTAATTCGATCTCGGTACCGTCGGCAAACTGCACGCGCTCGCTCGAATAGCGCAGACGTACCTTGCCCTCTGGCGCGACGCCGGGAACCGCCATGTCCTGCAGCTGGCCGCCATAGCTCGGCTCGGGGGCGATGCCGCGCTCGCGGACGACCTCGGCGTGCTCTGGCCCCGCCGGAATCGACAGCCGCACCAGCATCGAGACGGCGCTTGCCGCATCCGGCGCCGGCGGATGTCCGCGGCCGTCCTTTATATGACAGTTCTGGCAGGCGTTGGTGTTGAACAACGGGCCGAGGCCGTCGCGCGCCGTGGTGGACGCGGGGGCGATGACCCAGGGGTTGCGGAAGAAGCTGTTGCCGACGCTGAAGTCGAGCCGACGTGTCGGCGCGAGGTTGGCCGAAGGCATGGAGAAGGCGTTCTGGTCGAACCTCATGACCGTGGTGGTGCCGCCCGAGAGGGCTTCGCCGGGTTCGGCCTGTTCGAAGCGCGGCGTTTCATCGGTGCCGCAGGCGGCCAGAGCCAGGGCCAGCAACGGAAAGAGGCGGCGAAACAGCGGGCGCATGGAGAATACCTGCGGAGCGTGAATTAAGCCGCGCGATCTTAGCAGGCTAAGCGAGATGGAATAAGAGGGATTTGCATTTGCGTGGAGGCCGCAGCATTGCGCATTAGCGTTTGGTGTGGATCCAAGGGGGACACGGGCGCAGGGGCTGCGCCCGTGTCAGAGCCGATCAGAACTCGTGATCGGCTGTGTCGGGGTTGAGATCGCTGATGCCGAGAGCGGCGGCGGCCTGTTCGATGGAGGCGGTCTGCTTCACCAGTGCGGCGATGGCGTTGCGCACCTTTTCCTGGCCTGCGGTGTTGTCCGTCGCGATCAGTTGGTCGAAGGCTTCGCCGTTGTTGGCGCTTTCAACCAGTACCTGCAGCTTGGCTTCGGTGGTTTCCAGGTCAGTCTTCAGCGTGCTGTCCACTTCAGGACTGACACCTTGCACCAGCGAGGCGAGGCTTGGGCCGGTCAGGGTGCTGCCGTCGGCGCGCTTGTACTCGCCCAGATAAACGTTGCGAATGCCGCGGGCGTTGAAGAAGTGCGAGTTGTGCGTGTTGTCGCTGAAGCAGTCGTGCTCGTCCTCGGTGGAGTTGGCTTCCAGTGCGACTTTCATGCGCTCGCCGGCCAGTTCGCCAAGGGATAGGCTGCCCATGCCGAAGAGCATCTTGCGCAGGCCGTTTTCGCCCGATTCGGCTTCCAGGCTGGCACGGTAGTTCTCGGCGCCCGGCTGCCACTGTTCGACCATTTCCTGCAGATCGCTTACCAGCAGGTCGGTGGCGACTTTCAGGTAGGTGCGGCGACGCTCGCAGTTGTCGCCGGTGCAGCCTTCGCCCACGACGTAGTCGGTATGCGGACGCTCGCCGGCGCCCGGACCGGTGCCGTTGAGGTCCTGGCCCCAGAGCAGGAACTCGATGGCGTGGTAGCCGGTGGCGACGTTGGCCTCGGAGCCGGCCAGTTCGTTGAGGCTGGTCAGCAGCTCGGCGGTGATCTCGCTGGTGGCGATCTTGTCTTCGCCTATCTGCAATTCGGTATTGGCGATGATGTTGGCGTTGGCGCCCGGGTTGCCGAGGGCGTGCTGGTAATCACCTTCGACGTAGTCGATCAGGCCTTCGTCGAGCGGCCAGGCGTTGAGCTGTCCTTCCCACTCATCGACCACCGGGTTGCCGAAGCGGAACACTTCGCTCTGCATGTAGGGAACGCGAGCGGCCAGCCAGGCTTGGCGAGCGGCCTGCAGCGTTTCTTCGCTGGGGTTGGCGAGCAGCGCATCGATGGCCTGCTGGAGTTGCACCGCGGTGCTGTGGGCATCGCTGAACACAGCCAGGGCAAGATCGGCGTAGTGGCTGACCACGGCCTTGGCGGCCTTTTCGTCCGGCTTCTGCGCCTGTTCTGCCGGCACGCTCTCGGTTGTGCTTTGCGGTGCAGCGGTCTGGTTGGTCGGTGTCTTGTCTTCACCGCAACCGGCGAGCGAGATGGCCACAGCGAGAAGGCTGGCGGTTGCCCAGATGGGGGTGCGTAGCATGTGCGGGTTCCTTTGCGTGCGAATGAACGAAGCCGAGTGCTGCTCGGAAGCGCTCAATAATGCGAAAGATTTTCATTTTGTGCAAAGCCAATGCGTGCACGGCCTCTCTCTTCCGTGTCAGCGCAACCGGTAGAATGCTGGCGTTTTGAAGCCAAGGTATGGAGATGTCATGAGCCTGAGCGCGGTGGTTGTGCTGGTGGTGCTGTTTCTCGTCGCCGCCTATGCGGTGATCCTCTACAACGGCCTTGTGCGGCTCAAGCATGGCGTCGGCAAGGCGTGGGCGAACATTGACGTGCTGCTGCGCCAGCGCCATGAAGAGCTGCCCAAGCTGGTGGAAACCTGTCGGCAGTACATGCAACACGAACGCAACACGCTGGAGCAGGTGATCAGCGCGCGCAACGCGGTGTCCAGTGCTCGGGAGCAGGGCGATGTCGGTGCGCTGGGACAGGCCGAGACCGGCCTGCGTGCTGGGTTGGGGCGGCTGTTCGCGCTGGCTGAGAACTACCCTGAGCTGAAGGCCAATGACAGTTTCCGCCATCTGCAACAACGCATCAGTGGGCTCGAAAGCGGCATCGCTGACCGCCGCGAGCTGTACAACGAGGCGGTAAACCTGAACAACGTGCGCATCGAGCAGTTCCCCGATGTGCTACTGGCCCGGGCGTTCGGCTTCAAGGAGGCCGCGCTGTTGCAGTTCAGCGAGGCGGAGAAGGCCGACGTCGATCTGAAGGCGCTGTTCGGCTGAAATGGATCTCGGCCAGTTTTTCAGCCTCGCGCTGGCTGCTGCGCTGTGCATCGGTGGTGCCTGGATCTGCATCGGGCGCTGGTCGCGCGCACGGCATCTGCTCGATACCCCGACGTCACGCATCCGCTCTGCGGCGCAGGGCTATGTCGAGCTGGTCGGCATTCTGCGTGAGCTGGGCGTGCCACAACCCACCGCGCCGCTTACCGATGAGCATTGCCTCTGGTGGCGCTACTGCATCGAAGAGTATCGCTCCAATGGCAAGCGCAGCAGCTGGAATGTGCTGGAGCGAGGCACCAGCGAGGCCTGGTTACGCCTGGCCGATGCCACCGGCGAGTGCCTGATCGACCCGCGTGGCGCCGATGTGCATCCTGCTTTTCGCAAGGTCTGGACCGGCAGCCTGCGCCACCCCCGTGGCGTCGCGCCAAGTGGCTGGCTGGGCCTGCTCAGTAGCGGCAAACGCTATCGCTACACCGAGGAACGGCTACACGACGGTGAACCGCTGTATGCGATCGGCGACTTTCGCACCACCGGCGGCGGTCGCCACGGCCTCGACCTGTCATCAGCCAAGCGTGAAGTGATCCGACAGTGGAAGGGTGACTACGCCGGTTTGCTGCAGCGTTTCGATAGCAACGCCGACGGGCAGCTCGACGAGCAGGAGTGGAATCGCGTCCACTTGGCCGCGCGGCTCGAGGCAGAGGACCGTCACCGCCAGAGCAGCGCTGCTCCGGAACAGCATCAATTGGCTCGCCCCAATGAAGCGCTGCCCTTCGTGCTGTCCAGTCATGGTGAGGAAGTCATTACCCGGCGTTTCTACTGGCAGGCAGCGGGAGGCGCGGCGATGTGCCTGGTGGGCGCCGTATGGCTGGCAATGCAGCTGGGTATAACCGCCTGGTAACCGCTAGCCGCCGCTCAGCGATTGCGCTTTTCGGCGATCCAGATGGTGTGGCGTGTGCCGCGGTTGCCATGAGCGAACACCTGCACTTCCTCGGCCTTGAAACCAGCCTTGGCAAGCTTGTCGGAGAAGGCCCGGTCGGCGCTGGCCGACCACACGGCGAGCACGCCGGACGGGCGCAGTGCGCGGGCGCAGGCGTTCAGACCATCCAGTGAATAGAGCCAGCTGTTGCTCTTCTGCGTCAGGCCTTCAGGACCGTTGTCCACGTCCAGCATGATTGCATCGAAGCCCTGAGGCTGCTGTTGCAGCAGTTCGGCGACGTCCTGATTGAGCACCTGGCTGCGGCGGTCGCGCACAGGATGTCCGGACTTCGCGCCGAGCGCGCCGTGGTTCCACTCGATCACCCCCGGCACCAGTTCCGCTACCAGTACCTCGGCATCAGGTCCCAAATGGCGCAGGGCGGAAGCCAGGGTAAAGCCCATGCCCAATCCACCGATCAGGACGCGTACCTGCGGCCGGCCGGCGATCCGCTTGCAGGGAATCTCCGCCAACGCGTCTTCCGAGCCGTGGGTACGCGTGTTCATCAGCTGGTTGCCGTTACCGCCCTGGATCTTGATGACGAAGTCATCGCCATATTCGAACAGGCACAGGGTGCCACCGGTGGGGATCGCAGCGGTGTCCAGAAGTACGAAACGTTTCATCGAGGGCTCGTCGCAGGCCGCGGATGGCGAAAAGGGGCGGGAAGTGTGGCCGAAGTCCCTGCGGCTGGCCAGCGTTTGGGCTCGTGAGCCAAATGATTAAGATGGCGAGGACTTGCTGACCTGATCTAGCGGAATTCGGAGTTGACGGCCCGGTCGAACGGCGCCGACTGGCGCAGCAGCAGGTCGAGATCGCGAGCCGGCAGCGGCTTGCTGTAGTAGTACCCCTGGCCCTCCTGGCACCCTTCGGCGATCAGGTAGGCTTCCTGCGCCGGCGTTTCAACGCCCTCGGCGATCACCGTCATGCCCAGGCTCTTGCCCAGCTGGATGACCGCTCGGACGATGGTCGCGCCTTCGTCCTGACCGATGTCCTGAACGAAGCTCTTGTCGATCTTGATCTTGTCCAGCGGCAGGCTCTTGAGATAGCTGAGCGAGGAATAACCGGTACCGAAGTCATCGATCGCAATCAGCGCGCCGGAACGCCGCAGGCTGTGCAGGTTGTTCGCCGCGGCGTCGATGTCCTCCATCAGCCCGGTTTCGGTGACCTCCAGCTCAAGGGTTTCTGCGGGCAGCTGATGCTTGTGCAGCAGCTCGCCGATCATCGCTGGCAGCTGCGGATGACGCAGTTGCACCGTGGAAAGGTTCACCGCCACGCGAAGGCCGGTATGACCCTGAGCGTGCCATTGACGCAGCTGGCTGCACGCCTGATCGAGCACCCACTGGCCGATCTCGATGATGCTGCCGTTCTGCTCGGCCAGCGGAATGAACAGATCTGGCGGTACCAGTTTGCCCTGCGGATGCTTCCAGCGAATCAGCGCCTCGACGCCGGTGATGCGGTTGTGCCGGTAGTCCACCTGCGGTTGGTAGACCAGATGAAACTCGTTGCGCTTGAGCGCTTCGCTGAGATCCTTCTCCAGCTCCCTGCGGGCGCGCATCTCGCTGTCGATACTGGCGACATAAAACTGGTAGCGGTTGCGCGAGCGGCTCTTGGCCAGGGTCATGGTCTGCTCGGCCTTCTGCAGCAGCTTCTCGGTGTTATCACCATCTTCCGGATAAAGCGTGATGCCGATGGTCGCACGCAGTCGAATCGGGTGGCCGTCCAGCTCGATCGGGTTCTCCAGATCGTCGAGCACCGCCTGGGCCAGCTCGGCGGCCTCGTAGGGTTGCTCGATGCCACTCAGTACCAGCACGAACTGGTCGCCGCCCAGTCGCGCCAGCGCGCCCAGGCGCGTCTCCGAGGCGCGTAAACGATCGGCCAGGGCCTGCAGCATGTAGTCGCCGGCCTGGTAGCTGTACTGCTCGTTGACGCCCTTGAAGTCATCAAGGCCCAGGCAGAGCACAGCGATACGTCGCTGCAGGCGGCGCGCTTCGTCGAGGATATGGTCGAGCTGGCTCTGCAGTTGCTGGCGGTTGGGCAGACCGGTCAGCGAGTCGTACTGGGTCAGGCGATGCAGGCTACTTTCGGCCTCCTGACGCAGGTGCATATTGTGTTCGATGGAGGCGAGCAGGCCGTTGGCTGTTTCCACCCAGAGGCCCAGCTCGTTGCGCTCGTGTCCCCTGATCATCGGCAGCTTGTGCTCGCCGGGCCGGTCGGGATTGATCTGCGCGAGGTGCTCGATGAGCTTGGTCAACGGACGGGTCAGCAGCCACTGGTAGATCAGAAAGAGCACAAAGCCGAGGGTCAGTGCGCGCAGGAGGCCAAGGATAAAGATGACGACGGAGTCGTTGACGAACTCCTGGCCATACTGGGCGGTGTCCAGCGTGATGCGCAGTTCGCCGTAGTACTCGTTGTAGGGCGGCTTGCCGATCAGCGGGATCGAGAATTGCTGGTCGCGACCAAGAATCGGATCGGTCAGCCAGCGGGTCGGCAGGCTGATGGGAGGTCTGATCTTCAGCGCCAGCATGCCTTCATCCGGATGACCGATCGATGCCATGCGAATCGATTCATGCTGAAACAGGCCTTCCATCACCTGGGCGCCCATCTCCCGGTCGAGACTGTAGATCGCCTGCGTGGAGGGGTCGCGCGTCATACGCAGGATGCGCTGGGCATCGGCCTCGATCAGCTGGCGCGTCTTGTACGCGCCGAAGATGATCTGCGCGCAGCTGAGTACCAGTCCTACCGCCAGCGCCGATAGCAGGACGACACGCAGGAGTTTACGCGACAGGCTATTGCGTATTTCCAGCTTCAAATGAAGGTCCTTTTCCGTGCCGACGCCCGGTCGCAGAAATGTTGATAGTCATTCGGCAATCGTCAAAGAGGCCGTTAACCCCGGGATTCGCAGCTTAAGCACGTGCGGCACCTCGCTGGATGCAAGGGCAATCCCGTATTACTAAGCAAAGATAGCGTATTGAATCATTTCACGGAGACATCCGTTGAGCACGAATACCAATCTATAGCGGCAGACCCGGGCCAAGCCTTAAATGAAAATGCCCGCGTGGGGGCGGGCATTTCATTACTGCGGTCTGGCTGCTTAGCCTGCGAAGTTCTTCGCGACGAAGTCCCAGTTGACCAGGTTCCAGAACGCTTCGACGAATTTCGGACGAGCGTTGCGGTAGTCGATGTAGTAGGCGTGCTCCCAGACGTCGCAGGTCAGCAGCGGCTTGTCGCCAGCGGTCATCGGGTTGCCGGCACCGATGGTGCTCGCCAGGCCGAGGCTGCCGTCGGACTTCTTGACCAGCCAGGCCCAGCCGGAGCCGAAGGTGCCGATAGCGGTCTTGGTGAACTCTTCCTTGAACTTGTCGAAGGAACCGAAAGAAGCGTTGATGGCCTCAGCCAGGGCGCCAGTCGGCTGGCCACCGGCGTTCGGCGCCAGGCAGTTCCAGAAGAAGGTGTGATTCCAGACCTGAGCGGCGTTGTTGAAGATGCCACCCGAAGAGGTCTTGATGATGCTTTCCAGATCCTTGCCTTCGAACTCGGTGCCCGGGATCAGGTTGTTCAGGTTGGTCACGTAAGCAGCATGGTGCTTGTCGTGGTGGAACTCGAGCGTCTCGGCGGACATGTGCGGCTCGAGAGCATTCTTTTCGTACGGCAGCGGCGGCAATTCGAAAGCCATGATGTATCTCCTACTCAGGTGTCGAGGATTGATGCGGCCAGCTGGAAGGAGCGTACGAGGCGTGCCGGACATTGCCGGTGAACAGGTGCGAATGCGCGTCCCGCCCTGACCTCTGTCGTTCCCTTCGCTCGCTACATGCTTGCGCAATCTCTGGCCGTTCACGGTCGGCCGAACAGACAGACTGAAGCCTTCCGCTCCATGTCTGCGAGCCAGCGATCATAGCACCCGACCTGCGGCAAAACCACGCGGCAACTGTATGGAATATAGGTTCCAGAGGGGTTGGCGGTGTGATGCCATCGGTTGCGAAAGACTGGCTGCGCCTTGCGTGGACCGCGTCACCTGCTCGGGCGTTCCTTGCGAGCTGCCAATCGGTGCGCGGTGGGATGCCGCGGGCAACGGCCTCAGCCAGCGAATGCCAGTTGCGTGGCGATCGCGAACATCATGGCCGCAACGCCAAGGTCGATCAGGCGCCAGGTCAGCGGACGCGCCAACCAGGGTGCAAGCCAGGCGCCACCGAGCGCCAGGGTCATGAACCACAGCGTCGACGCGCTGGCTGCGCCGAGCGTGTAGGCACCTGGCTCGGGTTGCTGCGCGCCGAGAGATCCGATCAGGACCACCGTATCGAGATAGACGTGGGGGTTGAGCAGGGTCACGGCCAGTGCGGCCAGCAATACCGCGCGCAGCGGACGCGGTTGTGCGTCGGCGCTGCGCAGACTCTGCGGCTTCGCCGCCCGGCGCAATGCCAGGGTGCCGTACCAGACCAGGAAAGCGACACCGCCCCAGCGAGTGATTTCCAGCAGCAGCGGATTGCTCGCCAGTACCGCCGCCAGACCAAACACGCCGACGCTGACCAGCAGTACGTCACAGACGATACACAGCGCGGCCACGGGCAGATGGTGTTCCCGACGCAGGCTCTGCGCGAGGACGAAGGCGTTCTGCGCGCCGATGGCCATGATCAACCCGGCCGCCACCAGTAGACCGTTGATATAGCTTTGCCAGATCGCATTCATGTCCGCACGCCTCGTTCGAATTCTGCTGGCGAGTCTGGTGACTGACGGTCTATAAGAGAAACAAATTATCGTCAGGTAGCATTAGGAAAGCTGATGTTCGATTACAAGCTGCTCGCTGCTTTGGCGGCGGTCGTGGAACAGGCGGGGTTCGAGCGTGCCGCACAGGCGCTTGGGCTTTCGCAATCGGCAGTATCACAGCGGATCAAGCTGCTCGAGGCACGTGTCGGGCAACCCGTGCTGCTGCGTGATGCCCCGCCGAGGCCGACCGAGCTGGGCCAACGCTTGCTCAATCATGTTCAGCAGGTGCGCCTGCTCGAGCGCGACCTGCAGGGCCAGGTCCCGGCGCTGGACGAGAACCGCTTGCCCGAACGGCTGCGGATCGCCCTCAATGCGGACAGTCTGGCTACCTGGTGGGCAGCTGCGGTCGCACCCTTCTGCGCCGAGCATCGGGTGTTGCTTGACCATGTGGTGGAGGATCAGGCCGTCGGTCTCAAAAGGATGCGGGCGGGCGAGGTGGCTGCGTGCGTATGCGCTGCGGAGCGCCCGCTGGCGGGTGCGCGTAGCCAGTTTCTCGGGGCGATGCGCTACCGTGCGCTGGCCAGCCCGGCGTTCATCAGTCGTCATTTCAAGCAGCTGCCAGCGGCGACGGATCTGGCGCGGGTACCGGCTGTGGTCTTTGGTCCGGACGATCAGTTGCAGCATCGCTACATGGCGTCAATCGGCGGCGGTGAGGCTTTCATCCACCATCTGTGCCCGTCTTCCGAGGGATTTGTGCGTCTGTTGCACAGCGGACTGGGCTGGGGGCTGGTGCCGGAGTTGCAGGTGCGCGGCGAACTTGCGCGTGGGGAATTGGTCGATGTGCTGTCCGGGCCGCCGATCGACGTGCCGTTGTACTGGCACCACTGGCGTAATGGCGGGCAGTTGCTCGATGAACTGACCCGGCATCTGGTGCATTGCGCCAGCGGCTGGTTGCTGGTCGATTGACAGCTTCAGGCGAGAACTCGCTGGCCCCGATAGATGCGCACGGTAGCACTGCCTGAGTTCCGCGACGGAGGCGGCGCAGGCGCCGGCAACTGATCGCTGAAGGCGGCGAGCTGGCGGCCGAGTTCGCGCGTCAGTTCGTCATTCGAGCGCACGCAGCCGGCCAGCATGGCCGATACCGCGTCCGGTTGATTGAGATGGATGTCGAGTTGCTGCTCATCGCGAAGTCTGCGTCGCAGGCTGCGCATGCAGTCGATAACCGCTTTGTTCAGCTCCATGCTGTGTTCCTCGTGATTGCCCTAAGGCCCGACATCCGTGTCGGAAGTGTCTATCCGCTGGCATGAGAGATAGAGCAAGCGGCGTACCAAGTCGTGCCCGACACCCGTCGAAAACCGGCGCAGCGCCGCGCAGGGCACAGCTGACGAGGTTTGTACCTTACCCATCGTGATTGGCCCGCGATGCGCAGGCGTCTCGCAGGAAGGCGAACTCGATGTTTTGTGCACCGTGATGCGTTTCACAGCCAGCGCCATGCTCTAACGCGGTGCATCTGGCTAGCAAGGCAGCCGTCGCTGATGGCTGCGTCCCGAATCGTTATACTGCGCGCTGTTTTTCGCTCCGCGCCATTGAAGGTACCCCATGCGCAACGATGCTCACGACGAACTGGACAATATCCCCAGCCTGACCGCAGGCCGTGATCGCGTGGAGCCCTATCCGGCGCCGGATCTCGAGCCGATTCGGCGTACGGCTGCCGAGCCTGTCGACGATGGTCGCTCACGGCAGAAGCGCCGCGCCGGTGGCGGTGGTGGTGGTGGTGGTGGTGGTGGTGGTGGTGGTCGAGCGAGCTCGGCGCCGCTTTGGGTCATGGTGCTGGCCTTGCTGATCAGCCTTGGCGCGCTTGGCTGGTGGAGCTACCAGAAGATCGCGATGCTGGAAATGCAGTTGGTCGCCACGCAGGAGAGTTTCGCCCGTATCAGCGAAGACGCCGCGGGGCGCCTGCAGGATATTTCCGGCAAGGTTGTCGCGACCGAGTCCAACGTGACCACCGAAAGCGAGGCCGTGAAGCTGCGCATCAAGCAGCTGGAGCAGCAGACCGTGGAGCTCGGCCGCAAGCAGCAGGCCTTCGCCACCGAGCAGCAGAGTCTGGCCGGTCGCCAGGGCAATCAGGATCAGCGTCTGGAAGAGCAGGGCAAACGTCTCGAGCGCCTGGGCAATGATCTTCAGACTCAGCAAGGCACCACGGCGTCTCTGGCGGAATCCGTCAAGACGCTGGGTAGCGAGCAGGCGTCGCTGAAGTCGACGCTGGATGAGCAGGCCAAGCTGGCGGGACGGATCGATAGCCTGAGCAAGGATGTGGCAACACTGAAGCAGGGCGGCAATCAGAATCAGGCGATCAGCCGTCTGGAGCAGGACATCCTGGTGCTGCGCAGCCAGCTGGACAACCGTCCGGCACCGAGCGCCGCCAACACCGCCGAGTTCGACTCCTTCCGGGCTCAGGTTACCCGTACCATCAATGCCATGCAGAGCCAGATCGCCAATCTGCAGGGGCAGATTGACGGTCGCTGACCCGCAGTTCGCCGCCGCGCCTGTCGCGGCGGCGGCTTATCCCTCCTCCGGCGAGTCCTGTTACAAATCCCAGGCCAGTGACAACCCCAGCCCCTGGTCGCGGTTGTCGTTGCCCCGGTAGTTATAGTTGGCGCGCAAGGACAGGCCTGGGTTCAAGCGGTGCGCCAGGCCAAGGCTGAAACGAGTCTGGTCGCCGGTCGGCATCGCTCCCGGCAGCTCGAAGCTGTTGCCTGGCACGCTGTTCAGCGACATGCGCAGATCTTTTCGATCCTCATCCTCTCGCTCCACCTCCCGCGCCACCTCGCCGAACAGCCGCGTGCGGTCCGTCAGCGCGTACTCGCCGAACAGCCCTAGCGACAGACGCAGCGATTTCAGCTCCTGGTCGTGGTAGCTCAGCGCGGTTGATCGCGCACCTTTCTCGCTGTAGCCGTCGACGTCGACCTTCTGGTAGCTCGCGCCGATAAAGGGACCGAACTGTAGCTGGTCGCCTGGCTGCATGAGATTGAAGCCAGCCTTGGCGGCCGCGCCCCATAGCGTGCCTTCGGTATCGCCTTTTTCCGCGCGTTCGGTGATGCCGAGGGCGAAGGTGCGCTTGAGGTCGTGGTAATCGAGGTAACCGGCGCTGAGGCTGAAGTCGGCGAACAGGCGTTGATGTTCGTAACGGGCGAAGGCCGTGGCCAGGTAGCTGCGCATGTCGTAATCGGAGTCGTTTCTTCCCAGTTCCAGAGAGTTTTCCGCCAGTCCCAGGCTAATGCCGGCCAGCCAGGCTTCGCTCAGACGCTGGGTAACACCCACGGACAGGCTCAGCCCATGACCGTCGCCGCCACCGTAACCATCGTACTCAGGTCGGTTGTAACCGCCTTGGACGAAGGTGCGCCAGGCACCGACCGCCTGCCAGTCGCCACGTTGGGCCGACAGTTCGTTATCCAGTTGCTGCAGGTGGGCGCGCAGCGCAGAGCGACCCATTTCCGGTAGCAGTGAGATTTCCCACGGGGCGGCGATGATCGAGTAGAGGTAGTCGGCGCTGATCTGATGAACTGCGGTGGTTGGATGGACGCCATCATTGAACATCAGGCGACTCGGGTCCGGCGCGGCGCCGCCGAGGCCGTAGGTCGGGTCCGGCAGGCAAGGGGTCGAAGATGAAGAGTCGAAGCAAACAGCGGTTTGCGCCACGTTCGGGTCGAAGCCGAATGCGGCCAGGTCAGCGCGTACCTCGGCGAGCAACAAACGGTTATTCACCAGCACGTAGTTGCCGCCTTGGGCCTGCAGGCGGCTAGCCAGCTCGGTATTGAACGCTGTACTCAGGCCATTCCAATAGTCGGTCACGTTATTAGCTGCGCCAAGCGGCGTGCTGCCGACATCGGGCAGATCGGAGACGATAATGTAGCGGGCCCCGGCGGCCTGCAGGGCTCGGACGCCCTCCGCCAGGTCGCGCGCTGCCGCGACCATGTCACGCCCCTGAAAGATGTCGTTGCCGCCGCCGTTCAGGTAGTAGAGGGCGTTGGCATCGGCGCGCGGGTTCTCAACCAGATAACCCAGCCTGGTGCGGGTCATGCCACTGATCGAGACGGTTGAATTTCCGTTGATCGAGTCGAGGATCTGGTCAGTTCGATAGCCGCCGACCGCATAGTTGGTGCCGTCTGGGTTGCCCGTCACAAGCGCCGGCAGCAGCGGTGTGGAAGGCAGCGATTGGAGGCCCAGCAGGCCAGCCAAACGCTGGGTGCCGACCTCGCCGCTGTATTCGCCAGCACCATAAGTCGGCCCGGTTCGGTTGGTGAAGCGCAAGCCACCGGTGGGCAGACCGCCGAGCGTTGGGCTTTGCAGGTCAGGGAAGTTGCCGGCATCACTCAACGAGTCGCCGAAGACGACAAACTGGCTGAACGGGCTGCTGTTTGCGGTAGCCGTTCCGGCCGCACAGGTGAGCAAAATGACTGCCGCAAGCGGTTTGAGAGCGCTCTGCACGGAGTATCTCCTTATTGTTTTTCTTGTGGATACGTCGCTCACGCAGACGCGGGCGACCTGGCTCACGCTAATGGCTGGAGCAGGTGCGTATAAGCGCTCGAAAGGGCGAATCGTTCTCGTCTGACGGCTAGTTCTTTTGGCGTACTGGCTATTTGCCTTCAGGTTTATTGCTTTGGCTCAAAGGATTTCACTGTCGAGCTGCGTACCATCCAGCGGCTTCGCTTGCGAGCCGGCTGGCTGGCGAATACCGCAGCGGCTGTTTAAAAGGGAATTGGAGGACCCGAGGTCGGCAGCTATCGACCCGGGCTGAGCAAAGAAAACCATCCCGACCTGGGAGCAAAACAATAAATGCCAGCGTTTCTCGATCTGTTACGTGACCGTCTGTCCTCGCTGCTGCCCAGCGAGTTGAAACCCAATGAGCTTCGTCATCTGCTCAGCCCGCGGCGCCATCCGCTGCTGCTGTGCCAGCGGCGCGCAACCTTGATCGTCAATCGCGTACGCCTGTTCGCCTTCCTTTTCGCCGTGCTGACGCCGTTGTGGAGTCTGATCGATCTGATGGTGTTTGAGCCCAAGCTGTGGGCGGCGCTGGCCGGGTTCCGGATGATGGCCTGCCTGGCGTTCACCTGCCTGCTGCTGTTCTATCGCCCGAGCGGCAACCTGTTGGATGCCTACCGTGCAATAGCGATCCTGTTCGCCATTCCAACTATCTTTTATATCGCCTCGCATACCCTGCTTGGCAGCTACCAGCTGGCGCAGTTCTCCGCGGTGGTCGGTGCCGGCTACGCATTTCTGCCGTTCGTGCTGATGGCGGGACTGACGATATTCCCGCTGACTCTGGTGGAGAATCTGGTGCTTTCCAGCCTGCTGCTGCTCGCCCAGGCGCTGGCTGGCTATCTCAGCTGGGCCACGCTCAACTGGCCATCGTTTGCCGGGGCGTTCTGGCTGCTGATCCTGATCGCCGGCGTCGCCAGCCTGGCCAGCATGAGCCAGCTGGCGTTCATGTTCGCCCTGGTACGCCAAGCTATCCGTGATCCGCTTACCGGGGTGTTCTCTCGCGGCAGCGGTGAGGAAATCCTCCGTTTGCAATGGGACAGCGCCCAGCGCAAGAACGGCGCGCTGGCCTTGGCCTTCATCGATCTCGACCACTTCAAGACCATCAACGACAACCATGGCCACGAAGCCGGGGATCAGGTGCTGCGCGAAGCGGCCAGACGGCTGGTCGCGGCCTTGCGTGCTTCCGACAGCCTGCTGCGCTGGGGCGGTGAGGAGTTTCTGTTGATCATGCCGGACACCGACATGCTGCAGGCGCGCCAGGCACTCGAGCGCATCGTTGGTCAGGGGCTGGGGCAGCGTCCGGACGGCGCGGCGCTGACGGCAAGTATCGGTCTGGCCGAACGGCGCTGCGATCAGGTCGCCGACTACCGCGATCTGCTGGAGCTGGCGGACAAGCGCATGTACCGCGCCAAGACAAGCGGGCGCAATCGCCTCTGCGTGATGGAGCCGGAAGCCCTGGAGCAGGGCACATTCGTACTCGGCGCCTAGCTGCGGCGGCAGGAAGATACCGGTTCGCGGCGGGCCGCTCAGCTGGCGTCAACCTTGAAGACATGGCGCAGATAACTAAGGAACGCGGCGTCGCGGCACATGGTCTTGCCCGGTGAATCCGACAGTTTCGCCACTGGCTGACCGTTGCAGCTGGTCATCTTGATGACCATGTTGGTTGGCTCGACCCCAGGGATATCGCAGGTAAGCCCGGTACCAATACCGAAGCTGGCGTGGGTACGCCCGGCCAGCGCGCGATGTATTTCCAGCGCCTTGGCGAAGTTCAGCCCATCGGAAAAAATCAGCTGGCGGGTTCGTGGGTCGATGCCCAGGCGCTGATAGTGCGCGATCGCTTTCTCGGCCCAGACCAGCGGATCACCCGAATCATGTCGCAGGCCGTCGAACAGCTTGGCGAAGTAGAGATCGAAGTCGCGCAGAAAGGCATCCATGGTGATGCAATCGGTCAGCGCGATCCCCAGCGCCCCGCGGTATTCGCGTACCCAGCAATCGAGTGCCGCGACCTGGCTGTCGATCAGCCGCGGGCCAAGTTGCTGGTGCGCCATGATCCATTCGTGGGCCATGGTGCCCATTGGCTTCACCTGCTGCACGCGCGCCAGGTGCACATTGCTGGTGCCGACGAAACGGCCCGGAAAATCCTGTTGCAGCCGTTCGACCACCATCGCCTGAACCGCGTAGGAGAAGCGCCGACGCGTGCCGAAGTCCGCCAGGGTGAAGTTCGCCAGTTCCTCGGCGCTAGCCTGGCTGCGTAGCCAGTTCAGCTTTTCGTTCAGCCGCTCGCTTGCCTGTTCCAGGGTTACCTGCGGGTAGCGCGCCCGGTTGCGTACCTCGCTGACGATGGCCAGTAGCGGCACTTCGAACAGAATCACATGCAGCCAGGGGCCACGCAGGTGCATCACCAGTTCGCCGTCCTCGATGTCGACGCGCAGGTAACGCAGGTCGAAGCGAAACAGGCCGAGGAAGCGGATGAAATCCGGTTGCATGTAAGGGATGCGTTCGAGATAGGCCAGCTCTTCGGGTGTGATTTGCAGCTCGGCAAGCGCTTCGATCTGCTGGCGGATCGCATCGAGGAAGGGCGTCAGATTCTCACCGGAGCGGCTGCGAAATGCCCATTCCACTTCTGCATTGGGGTAGTGATGCAGCACTGCCTGCATCATGGTCAGCTTGTAGAAATCAGTATCCAGCAGGCTCTGGATGATTCGTTCGGAGAATGCAGTGCTGCTCATCGATCACTCCAGATTCAAAGTCCGGTCTGATGATACGACAAACGGCATCAAGCGCCGGCTGCTTTTGCCGGACGTTTTTGATAGTTCAGCGGAATTTGGTGCTGGAAAACTGCGCATGCCTGTTTTGTTAGTTGCTGGTGAGTGCAAGGGTGATGATGTGATTTATATATTATTTTGATATCTGCATTTGCTTCGGGTGCAATTGCTCGGCTGCTAATTACTCCGCTGATCAGGAAGATAAAAATAACCAGGTATTAAAAAAGAAGGGCAGGTGCCAATCAGGCGCCTGCCCTTCTTTTACCGTCAGCGCTTAGCTGCTGCGGCCACCGCCGTGGCTGTTCTGGCCACCCTTGCGGCCGGCCTCGGAGGCCTTCTCGCGGTCGTTGGCGAAGTTTCCGCCACTGTTGTGACCGCCTTTGCGGCCAGCTTCGGATGCTTTCTCTTTATCGTTGGCGAAGTTGCCTGGGTTGTTATTTGCCATGTCTTTTTCTCCTCAAGTGGATAGAGACTTTCACAAAAGGGCTGAAGGAAAGAGATCAATCAGCCTTCACTGTGTCAGAGGGAGTCCGGCGGCAGGAGTTTCGAATAATTAAAATGCGTAGACGAATGGTTTTCCCCATGTCGAGTAGGACTATGGCGGAGTGAAATTACAAGCGAAGCGGGGGGATTAATATAGTAAGCAGACTTCTCCATATTTGGAGAACGCAGGCGTCCGTTTCAGGCCGCGAGTTTGCCGTTGCGCTCGGCCAGAAGCCGCATGACGTAGCCGATCTTCAATGCCGTAGGGCCGAGGATGACCAGCGCATGGGCCGCAACGATGCCGCCCAGCGCCAGGTGTTGGTCGAACAGGTAAGCACCGCTGATTCCTGCCAGTAGAAGCAGTACGCCAGCGATCATCAGGGCGTTGGCAGAACTCATCAGGCGCTGCGGGGCGAACGGGTGATAAAGCATGGCTGAATCTCCTTCGCGAGGAGGCTCGCAGCGAGCGAGCCTCGGGATGGATCAATCGAGGGCGGAAGCGGGGCCGAAGAACTCGTAGCGAGTCTGCTGCTCCGGCACGCCGAGGGCTTTCAGCTGACGGCGAACGGCGGCCATGAATGGCTTCGGCCCGAGGAAGTAGGCGTCGACATCACGGTCGGCAGGCAGCCATTCGGCAAGCTGACGTTCGCTGAGTCGGCCGACGGCATCCGGTGCAGAAGCCGTATTGGAATGTTCCTCGTAGCAGTAGAAGCGCTTGAGCTGCGCGTGGCGCTCGGCCAGCGCATCCACGCTGCGGCGAAACGCATGCACGCCAGCGTTGCGGGCACAGTGGATGAAGTGCACCGGCCGGGCGCTGGCCAGCGCCTGTTCCAGCATCGCCAGGGTTGGCGTAATGCCGACGCCGCCACTGATCAGCACCAGCGGCTTGTCGCCGGGTTGCAGGGTGAACTCGCCGGCCGGCGCGAACAGCTCCAGCGTTGCGCCTTTGGGCATGTCATGCAGCGCGTTGGATACCACGCCGCCAGGCTCGCGCTTGACGCTGATGCGGTACTCGCGGCCGTTGCTCGCGGCGGACAGGGAATAGTTGCGCCGCACTTCCTTGCCGTCGATCTCCAGGCGCAGGCCGATGTACTGGCCCGGGACAAAGTCCATCAACGGCCCGCCGTCCTCCGGCTGCAGGTGGAAAGAGATGATCTCGTCGCTCTCGACCACCTTGCGGGCGATGCGAAAACGTCGCGCGCCGCGCCAGCCACCGACGGCCTCGGCCTTGGACTGATAGAGCTGCTCCTCCTGGCCGATGAGGATGTCAGCCAGCTGCTGATAGGCGGCGCCCCAGGCATCGATCACCGCGTCGGTAGCGATTTCCTCGCCCAGTACTTCGCGGATGGCGCGCAGCAGGCAGGAGCCCACCAGCGGGTAATGTTCGGGCAACACCTGCAGGGCGACGTGCTTGTTGATGATCTGTGCGACCAGCGGACCGAGCGCTTCGAGGCGGTCGATATGCCTGGCGTACATCAGCACACCGTTGGCCAGGGCGCGTGGCTGCTCGCCGCTGGCCTGGTGGGCCTGGTTGAACAGTGGTTGCACCTCGGGGTGTTCGGAGAGCAGCAGCTTGTAGAAATGGTTGGTAAGGGCTTCGCCGCCGCTTTCCAGCAGCGGTACGGTGGCCTTGATCAGGGCGATCTGTTCAGCGCAAAGCATCTATGACTCCTCTGGTGGGAAAGGCGTCCGGTGATCGTGGTGCGATCACGAAACGTTCTACACAGGTGCTTTCAACAATCGTTCCAGGTTGAAATTGACTTAAATCAAGGTTTGCAGCGGATGAGGAGTAAAAAAGACCCGAACTTTTAAGGTCGCATGAACCATCAAAGGTTGTTTTTACCATTGCGCAGTAGCGAACCTCGGACGATGACGGCTTTCAAAACAAAGCATCCAGAACAAACCGCCAAACCGGAGAACGCCATGGAGACTTATCACATCACCCACGAAGAAGACCGTTGGGTGCTACGCGAAGAAGGCGACCAACGCGCGCTGCTCGAAGCGGGCAGCAGGCAGGACATCCTCGACGAGACACGCGACTACATGAAGCTGCGCACGGCGCTGGTCAAGGTACATGGCGAGGATGGCGAGGTTGCGGAAGAGCATCGCTACCCGCAGGAGCAAGACCCGCTGGCAACCGGAGGTTGAACTAGCGGTTGTGGCTGCGGTGCGGCAGTCGAATCAGCAGGCCCAGCCAGGTAGCCAGCAGAAAGGGCAGGGTTAGGGTCGGCAGGCCAAGGCTATGCAGAGCCAGCCACAACGCGATAGCGGCGAGCATGCCCAGTACCGGCAGGCTCCAGCCATCACGCCATTGGGCCAGCGCCAAGGCGGCCAGGGCCGGGTTGAAACCGGCCTGGCCATCGGACCAGGCGGCTCCGATCCAGCCGCCCACGACCATGCCCAGAGCCGAGCCAGCCAGCAGCCAGAGCGCATCGCGCCAGTTCGCCACGGCGACGGCCAGTACCAGGCTGGCCGCCGCAAGCCGATCATCGACGAATATCACCTGAGCGACGCCCAACAGCCAGGCACCGAGCAGCGCGCTGGTGTCTGGCGGTAGGTCGGTGGTTGCGGGTACGGGCGCGGGGGTTGCGGCCAGCAACGTGACGAACCCGATCAGGACGAAGGGAAGGGTGAATCCCGGGAGTCCACCGTGCTGACGCAGGCGGCCGAGCAGCCATGCCTGGAGCGGACAGCTGGCCAGCGAGGCGGTGGCGATCATGGCCAGGCTCACCGTCGACAGGCCGAAGAGATGGACCAGCAGTGCGCCGAGCAGCACGGCGTTATAGCCGTACAGGCCGTCTTCACGGTCGTCCGCAGAGTAGCCTAGCCAGATCGCGCCGCTGTGGGCCATGACGACGGCGAAAAGCGAACCGGCCAGCAACGCCGGATCGGCCACGGCCAGCGCGAGCATGATCAGGGCGCCACAGCCGGCATGCCGCTGCAGAAAAACCTGGGCAAAGGCATGCAGCAGGGGATGAAGTGCAACGGGAACACGCATCGGTGAAGTCCGGGCGAACGCAAGGGCGCTGGCCCGCATGGGGCCAGCGGCAGAAGGGCTATCGGTAGCTTGGCCGGGCAGGCGCCCGGCCGTGTCAGCTCAGCACTTCGATGCGCAGCGTGTTGGTGGTGCCGGGCTGGCCGAGAGGCACGCCAGCGGTGATCAGCACCGTGTCGCCGCTTTGCGCCATGCCCTGCGCACGCGCCAGTTCCAGGGCGTGACTGCTGACCTGTTCCATGTCGCGCATCGGCGCATCCACCACCGAATACACGCCCCAGGCCACGCTGAGTTTGCGTGCGGTGGCGACGCTTGGCGTCAGGCTGAGGATTGGCGTGGCCGGGCGTTCACGTGAGGCGCGCAGACTGGAGCGGCCGGATTCGGTGTAGTTGACCAGCACGGCAATCGGCAGGATGCCGCTGATGCGGCGGATCGCGCAGCTGATGGCATCCGGCAGGGTGGCCTCGGCGTTAGGCCGGTGCACGTCGAGCTGGGCCTGGAAGTCCGGGCCGCTTTCCACCTGACGAATGATCTTGCTCATCATGCTCACCGCTTCCAGCGGGTAGTCGCCGGAAGCGGTTTCCGCCGACAGCATCACCGCGTCCGCGCCCTCGGCAACTGCATTGGCCACGTCGGTGACCTCGGCGCGGGTGGGGGCCGGAGCGAAACGCATGGATTCGAGCATCTGCGTGGCCACCACCACCGGGCGGCCGAGCTGGCGGCAGATGCGCACGATGTCCTTCTGGATACGCGGCACGTTCTCGGCCGGCACCTCCACGCCCAGATCGCCGCGCGCCACCATGATCGCGTCGGACAGACGGGCGATTTCGCGCAGGTGCTGCACCGCCGATGGCTTCTCGATCTTGGCCATGAGAAAGGCGCGGTCACCGATCAGCTTGCGTGCCTCATGGATGTCCTGCGGGCGCTGGACGAACGACAGTGCGACCCAGTCGAAGCCCAGCTGCAGACCGAACGTCAGGTCGCGACGGTCCTTCTCGGTCAGCGGGCTCAGCTCCAGCACCGCCTCCGGCACGTTCACACCCTTGCGGTCGGACAGCTCGCCGCCGGCGACCACGCGGGTATCGATGGCCTCGGCATGGCGCTCGGTGACCGTCAGGCGCAAGCGGCCATCGTCGATCAGCAGCTGCATGCCGGGTTCCAGCGCGGCGATGATTTCCGGATGCGGCAGGTTGACCCGCTGGCTGTTGCCCGGGGTCGGGTCCAGATCCAGGCGAAAGGCCTGATCGCGTTCCAGGCGTACCTTGCCCTCGGCGAAGCGGCCGACCCTGAGCTTGGGCCCTTGCAGGTCCATGAGAATGCCGATCGGCTGGTTCAGCTCACGTTCGACCTCGCGAATCCAGGCGAAACGCTCGGCATGGTCGGCGTGCTCGCCATGGCTGAAGTTCAGGCGGAACAGGTTGACCCCGGCGGCGACCAGCGCCCGAACATCATCGATGCTGCGGGTAGTGGGGCCGAGGGTGGCAAGTATCTTGACCTTCTTGTCGGGTTTCATGGCGGGCTCGCTGGCAGGTGAGCGCCCTCGGTCTAGGCCGAGGGCGGCAGAATCAGGATGGCGCGGAAATCGTTGACGTTGGTGCGTGTCGGGCCGGTGACGATCAGGTCGTCCAGCGCGGCGAAATAGCCATAACCGTCGTTATTGGCCAGCGCATCGGCGGCGCGCAGGCCCAGGGTTTCGGCGCGGGCATAGCTGTCCGGCATCATCAGCGCGCCGGCGTTGTCTTCCGAGCCGTCGATGCCGTCGGTGTCGCCGGCCAGCGCATAGACGTTCGGCAGGCCTTGCAGGTTTTCGGTGAGGGCGAGCAGGAATTCGGCGTTGCGCCCGCCGCGGCCGTTGCCGCGCACGGTCACCGTGGTCTCGCCGCCCGAGAGGATCACGCAGGGGGCGGCGATCGGCTGGCCGTGCAGCACCACCTGACGGGCGATGCCGGCGTGCACCTTGGCCACCTCGCGCGCTTCACCTTCCAGATCACCGAGGATCAGCGGGGTGATGCCAGCGGCACGGGCCACCTCGGCCGCGGCATCGAGGGACTGCTGCGGCGTGGCGATCAGCCGGAAGTGGCTGCGCGAGAGCATCGGATCGCCCGGTTTCAGCGTTTCCGAGCGTGGGTCTTCGAGCCAGGCGCGCACGTTGGCCGGCACCTCGATGTGATAACGCTCGAGAATTTCCAATGCCTGCTCCGATGTGGTCGGATCAGCCACGGTGGGACCGGAGGCAATCACCGTTGCCTCGTCACCGGGCACATCGGAAATCGCATAGGTGTAAACGCTCGCTGGCCAGCAGGCCTTGGCCAGACGTCCACCCTTGATCGCCGAAAGGTGCTTGCGCACGCAGTTCATCTCGCCAATGTGCGCGCCGGAGCGCAGCAACGCCTTGTTGATCGCCTGCTTGTCGGCCAGCGAGATGCCTTCGGCCGGCAGTGCCAGCAGCGAGGAGCCGCCGCCAGATAGCAGGAAGATCACCCGGTCGCTCTCCTCGAGGTTGCTGACCAGCTCCAGCACGCGGCGGGCAACGCGCTCGCCGGCATCGTCCGGGACCGGGTGGGCGGCTTCCACCACTTCGATACGCTTGCAGTCGGCGTGATGTTCGTAGCGGGTCACCACCAGCCCGGAGAGTTCGCCTTCCCAGACCTTCTCGATGGCTTCGGCCATGGCCGCAGCCGCCTTGCCGGCGCCAATGACGATGGCCCGGCCGCTGCGGTCTTCGGGCAGATGGTCGGCGAGCACGTGGCGCGGGTGGGCGGCCTCGATGGCGCTGTCGAACAACTGGCGCAACAGGGCTTGTGGGTCGAGGGTCATCTGAAGCTCCTTGTATGAGGTCTGCAACCGATTCCAGACCTCAGGGCTCGCCAATGCAAGCGCTAAGGTCTGCAATTGAAATCGACCCGCCCGGCAGTCGGGCCGTGACTCCTTGTGCCGGGCGAATCGAAAAGGTGCCGTCTGGTGACGGCGGTCGGGCTGAGGGACGCAGGTCATGCTGGTCGTGGGGAGACGCGATGATTCCGACCTGGCGAACCGCTAACCCGACCCTTTGAGCGCGCTGCGTGAGGCTTCACGACTACCCACCACCTGGTCTGTCTGTCCCTGAAGGTGGGGTCGCTGGCCCATTGCAGCGTGCTCGAAGGCTTTACTCCTTGCGGATCGAGAAGTTGGCCATGTGCTCCAGGCCCTTGATCAGTGCCGAGTGGTCCCAGCCGCTGCCGCCGATGGCTGCGCAGGTGCTGAACACCTGCTGGGCGTTGGCGGTATTGGGCAGGTTCAGGCCCAGCTCGCGGGCGCCAGCCAACGCCAGGTTGAGGTCCTTCTGGTGCAGGCTGATGCGGAAGCCCGGATCGAAGGTGCCCTTGATCATGCGTTCACCGTGCACCTCGAGGATCTTCGAGCCGGCGAAGCCGCCCATCAGCGCCTCGCGCACCTTGGCCGGGTCGGCACCGTTGCGTGCGGCGAACAGCAGGGCTTCGGCCACCGCCTGGATGTTCAGCGCGACGATGATCTGGTTAGCCACCTTGGCGGTCTGGCCGTCGCCGTTGCCGCCGACCAGGGTGATGTTCTTGCCCATCGCCTGGAACAGCGGCAGGGCGCGGGCGAAGCTTTCTTCGCTGCCGCCGACCATGATCGACAGCGTTGCGGCCTTGGCGCCGACTTCACCGCCCGATACCGGTGCGTCGAGGTACTGGGCGCCGGTGGCGTTGATTTTCTCGGCAAAGGTCTTGGTGGCGCTGGGTGAGATCGAGCTCATGTCGATCACCAGCTTGTTCGGGCCAACACCTTCGGCGATGCCGTTTTCGCGGAACAGCACGTCCTCGACATGCGGAGTGTCCGGGACCATGACGATGATGAACTCGGCTTCCTGGGCGACTTCCTTCGGGTTGGCCAGGGCGACTGCACCGGCCTCGATCAAAGCTGCCGGAGCGGCGTCGTGATGCGTGGACAGAAAGATGTCGTGGCCTGCCTTCTGCAGGTTCTGAGCCATGGGTAAGCCCATGATGCCGGTGCCGATAAATCCGATCTTAGCCATGAGTAATCTCCTTCAATTCGATTCAGTTCGGGTCAGATGGCGTTGTGGCTCTTCAGCCAGCCAAGGCCTGCTTCGGTGGTGGTGGCCGGCTTGTACTCGCAGCCGACCCAGCCTTGGTAGCCGATACGGTCCAGGTGCTCGAACAGGAAGTGGTAGTTGATCTCGCCGGTGCCCGGTTCGTTACGGCCTGGGTTGTCGGCCAGCTGGATATGGTTGATCGCGTCCAGGTTGGCTTCGATGGTCCGCGCCAGGTCTCCCTCCATGATCTGCATGTGGTAGACGTCGTACTGCAGGAACAGGTTGGGGTGACCGACCTTGCCGCGGATCTCCTGCGCCTGGGAGGTGTTGTTGAGGAAAAAGCGCGGGATGTCGCGGGTGTTGATCATCTCCATCACCAGGCGGATGCCAGCCTCTTCGAGCTTCTGCGCGGCATAGCGCAGGTTCTCGATAAAGGTCATTTCCAGCTCGCCGAGATCGGCGCCACGCGGGGCGATGCCGGCCAGGCAGTTGACCTGGGTATTGCCGAGCACCTTGGCATAGGCGATGGCCTGGTCGACGCCGGCGCGGAACTCCTCGACCCGCTCCGGCAGGATGGCGATACCGCGCTCACCGCTTGCCCAGTCGCCGGCCGGCAGGTTGAACAGCACCTGGGTCAGCTTGTTGGCGTCCAGCCGGGCCTTGATCTCCTCGGCCGGGTAGTCGTAGGGGAACAGGTATTCGACTCCGGTAAAGCCGGCTGCGGCAGCGGCGGCGAAGCGATCGGTGAAGTCCTGCTCGGTGAACAGCATCGACAGGTTGGCGGCAAAGCGGGGCATGGTTCTCTCTCCTGATCTGTAGGGATCAAATTCGGTTCTGCATTACGGTGGTGTGGTGACCACCCTGGGTGTTGCGTTGCGGTGGATATGCTTCGCGATACCCACCCTACGGTTGCACTGCACTGCACTGCACTGGCGTGGCGTAGGGTGGAAAACCGCGAAGCGTTTTCCACGCGTGTGGGTGATGCCTAATCCAGCAACCCAACCGCCGTCGGCGCATCCTCGCGGCGCTCGGCCAATGGCTCGAACTCGTTGATGGCGTCGATCTCGGTGCCCATGGCGATGTTGGTCACTCGCTCGAGGATCACCTCGATCACCACCGGCACGCGGTACTCGGCCATCCAGGCCTGGGCCTGTTCGATGGCCGGGCGCAGGTCTTCCTGGCGAAACACGCGGATCGCCTTGCAGCCCAGGCCCTCGACCACCGCGACGTGGTCGACGCCGTAGCCTTCCATGCCGCTCTGGTCGGCATTGATGTTCTCGAAGCCGAGCTGCACGCAGTAATCCATCTCGAAACCGCGCTGCGACTGGCGGATCAGGCCGAGGTAGGCGTTGTTCACCAGGATGTGGATGTACGGCAGCTTGAACTGCGCACCCACCGCCAGCTCCTCGATCATGAACTGGAAGTCGTAGTCGCCAGACAGAGCCACCACCTTGCGTGTTGGGTCCGCCGCGACCACACCCAGCGCTGCCGGAATCGTCCAGCCGAGCGGGCCGGCCTGGCCGCAGTTGATCCAGTGGCGCGGCTTGTAGACATGCAGGAACTGCGCGGCGGCGATCTGCGACAGGCCGATGGTGCTGACGTAGCAGGCGTCCTTGCCGAACGCGTTGTTCATGCACTGGTACACGCGCTGCGGCTTCATCGGCACGCTGTCGAAGTGCGTCTTGCGCAGCATCGTGCGCTTGCGCTCCTGGCAGTCGGCGGCCCATGGCGTACGGTCCGGCAACTGGCCCGCCGCTTTGCGCTCCTTGGCGACTTCGACGAACAGCGCCAGCGCAGCGCCGGCATCGGAGGTGATGCCGAAGTCCGGCGAGAACACCCGGCCGATCTGGGTTGGTTCGATATCCACGTGCACGAAGGTGCGGTCCTTGGTGTAGACCTCGACCGAGCCGGTGTGGCGGTTGGCCCAGCGGTTGCCGATGCCGAGCACGAAGTCCGAAGCCAGCATGTTGGCGTTGCCGTAGCGGTGGCTGGTCTGCAGGCCGCACATGCCGGCCATCAGCGGATGGTCATCCGGAATCGAGCCCCAGCCCATCAGCGTCGGGATCACCGGCACGCCCACGGTCTCGGCGAATTCCACCAGCAGCGCTTCGGCACCGGCGTTATAGATGCCACCACCGGCGACGATCAGCGGACGCTCGGCGGCGCAGAGCATGTCGATGGCTTTCTCGATCTGTTTGCGGGTGGCTGCCGGCTTGTAAACGGCAAGCGGCTCGTAGGTCTCGATGTCGAACTCGATCTCGGCCATCTGCACATCGAACGGCAGGTCGATCAGTACCGGCCCCGGACGGCCCGAACGCATCACGTGGAAGGCCTGCTGGAATACGCGCGGCACCAACGCCGGCTCACGCACGGTCACGGCCCACTTGGTCACCGGCTTGGCGATGGACTCGATATCCACGGCCTGGAAATCTTCTTTATAGAGGCGAGCACGCGGCGCCTGGCCGGTGATGCAGAGAATCGGAATGGAGTCGGCCCAGGCGGAGTAGAGGCCGGTGATCATGTCGGTACCGGCCGGGCCCGAGGTGCCGATGCACACGCCGATGTTGCCGGCCTTGGTGCGGGTGTAACCCTCGGCCATGTGCGAGGCGCCTTCGACGTGGCGGGCCAGAATGTGGCGGATGCTGCCGTCGGCACGCAGGGCGGAATACAGCGGGTTGATCGCGGCACCGGGGATGCCGAAGGCGGTGTCGATGCCTTCCTTGCGCAATACCGCGACGGCGGCGTCGATTGCTCTCATGCGGGCCATTGTTCTTCCTCCTGATTCTTGGAATCACGATCTGCTGCGCGTCGGCCCTGCTGCGTTAAAACCAGGCTCGGAATGCTCATTTGCACCAGCAAACTCCGCTTCCTCGCCTGCTTTTGCCTTGCAGGTCTCTAGCTCGCTAGATCGTGGCTGTCTTTTTATTCGATAGTTTTTCTACGTGGATCAAGCATGCCGCCCTGGATTCGCAGGCGGAATTGGCCGAGACTTCAGTTCTGTCGATATCAGGAGTATCGAATGGATCGTTACACGACCCTGCGCAGCTTCGTGCTGGTGGCCGATTGCGGCAGCTTCGCCGCGGCTGCGCACAAGGAAAACGTCACTCCAGTGGTGATGGGGCGGCGGCTGGATGCGCTGGAGCGGCACCTGGGTGTGAAGCTGATGCACCGCTCGACGCGCGGGCTGTCATTGACCGATCTGGGCGAGCAGTATCTGGAGCGCGCCCGTGGGCTGCTGAAGGATTTCGACGAGGTGGATGCCAGCATCAGCCACGACCGCACTTCGGTGCGTGGCCATCTGGTGGTATCGGCGCCGGCAGCATTCGGGCGGCGACATATCGGCCCGCACGCGCCGGCATTCCAGGCGCGTTATCCCGACCTGCAACTGTCGTTCAACTTCACCGACAGCGTGGTCGATCTGGTGCGCCACGGCTATGACATGGGCATTCGCATCGGCGAGGTGACCGACCCCAACTACGTGGCGGTGCGGCTGTTTCCGAACAGGCGGGTGGTCTGCGGTTCGCCGGAATATTTCGCCCGCCACGGCACGCCGACGGCATTGGAGGAGCTGACCGAGCACAACTGCCTGGCCTTCAACCTGCAGGGCGGCCAGCAGCGTGGCTGGACCTTCCTGCGTGACGGCAGGCAGGTGGCGATCCGCGTGGCCGGCAATCTGGACTGCAATGACGGTGAGCTGCTGTTCGACTGGGTCAAGCAGGGGCTGGGCATCGGCTGGCGCTCGACCTGGGAGATCCAGGCCGAGCTCAAGCGCGGCGAGCTGGTCACGGTACTCGACGAGTACGCGCTGCCGGCCTACGACATCCAGGCGGTGTACCCGCAGCAGCGCTACCTGCCGGCCAAGGTGCGTTTCTTCATCGACTACCTGAAGGACATCTACAACGCACCGGGCTATTGGGAAGTGCGCTGAGCGGCTCAGTTGCCGCGGTAGGTGGAGAAGCCGTAAGGGCTCAGCAGCAGCGGGATGTGATAGTGCTCGACGCTGCCATCGGCTTCGAAGATCACTGGAACTTCGGGGAAAAAGGTGCTGGCCTTGTGCGCGGCGAACCAGTCGCCGGTCTTGAAGGTGACGCGGTAGGTACCTTTTTCCAGCGCCTTGCCTTCGGGGTACAGCGCGGTGATGCGGCCCTGGGCGTTGGTCTCGCCACTGTTGAGTGATTTCCAGCTGTCGCCCTGGCGCTGTTCCAGGGTGACACGGACGTCCGGCGAAGGCAGGCCGTCTTGCAGATTCAGCACATGCACGCTGAGGGGGTTGCCAGCGGCCAGGGACAGACCGGACAGGCCGCTGAGCATCAAACCGGCGGCGATGGAACGTAATGCTTTCATGGGGTTTTCCTTTTCTTCAGTGGGAGGAGGGCAGCAGTTTTTCGATGGCGGCCATGGCGCAGGCCTCGTCGTTCTTGGCACCGCCGGCGCCGGCCACGCCGATGGCGCCGATCACCTCGTTGCCGACCTTCAGCGGCACGCCACCGCCGAGCAGCAACAGCTCATCCAGCGTGTTGAGGTTGGCGGCGTCCGGCGTAGCGGCGGCGCGCTCGGCGAACAGACGGGTCGGGGTCTTGCTCGACAGCGCGGTGTAGGCCTTGCGCTGCGCGGCGAGGGTGTTGTGCGGGCCGACGTTGTCGTCCCGGCGCAGGGCAACCAGGTTGCCGCCGCGATCGACCACCGCGACCACCGCCGTGCGGTTTTCCGCGTGGCACTGGTCCAGCGTGGCCTGGATCAGGCCATCGGCCAGGGCCAGCGAGACGTTCTGCTGGGTTAGCGGTGCCGGTGTGGCGGCGTTGGCGCTCAGGGCCGGGGTAAGTAATGCCAGGGTCAGCAATGACAGTGTGGCTGCGAGACGCATATCGGTTTCCTTGGGTGACTTGGCTGCGGAGCGCATGGTGCCGATGCCTGCCCGTCAGAACCGTTGCCTGCGCATTACGCTTTTGTAATGGCCGCTTGGTCATCCACTCCCATAACCTATGCGCCATCAGCGAGGTGATCCGATGCGAATTCTGGTGGTGGAGGACGAAGCCAAGACGGCTGACTACCTCAAGCGCGGGCTGGAGGAATCTGGCTATCGCGTCGAGGTGGCGCGCAACGGCGTCGATGGCAAATACCTGATTGAGGAGGAGACCTTCGACCTGGTGATCCTCGACGTCATGCTGCCGGGGCTCGACGGCTGGGAGCTGGTACAGGTGGTGCGCAGGCGCTCGGCGCATACGCCGGTGCTGTTCCTCACCGCGCGCGATGCGGTGGAAGACCGTGTGCGTGGGCTGGAGCTGGGCGCCGACGACTATCTGGTCAAGCCGTTCTCCTACGCCGAGCTGCTGGCGCGGGTACGCACCCTGCTGCGGCGCGGACCGCCGCGGGAAGTCGAGCGCTTTCAGGTTGCTGATCTTGAGCTGGACCTGTTGCGCCGTCGCGTCAGTCGCCAGGGCGAACGCATCAGCCTGACCAACAAGGAGTTTGCCTTGCTGCACCTGTTGCTGCTGCGCCAAGGCGAGGTGCTCTCGCGTGCGCAGATCGCCTCGCAGGTCTGGCAGATGAACTTCGACAGCGACACCAATGTGGTCGACGTGGCGATCCGCCGCCTGCGCGCCAAGGTCGACGACCCCTATCCGCTCAAGCTTATCCACACCGTGCGCGGTATGGGCTATGTGCTGGAAGCCGCCACGTGAGCCTGTTGCCGCGTTCACTCAGCCTGCGCCTGGCGCTGGCCTTCGCCCTGGTGGCGAGCGTGCTGCTGGGCAGCATCGGCCTGTATCTGTACCGCTCGCTGGAGCGTGAAATCAGTTGGCGTGACGATCAGGCACTACTCGGTCGACTGGGGCGTATGCAGGCGCTGCTGGACGACAGCGCCAGCATCGAGGCGCTACGGCAACGTCCGCAGCTGTACGAGAACATGCTGGGTAATCGCGACAGCCTGCTCTGGCTACTCGATGCTCAGGGACGCGCGCTGATCGAGATCAACCCGGCGCGGCTGTCCATTCCGACATTGCCGGCCAGCGCTGCAGCGGAGCTGACCGATACAGATGGAGCGCGGCTGGCCTGGCGGCGCCTGCCGGGCGAGGCGGGGCTGACCCTGGTCGCCGGGCGCATGCTCGCTGAGCGTGAGCAGATGCTCGCCGCCTACCGTGTAAAACTGTGGTGGGCGTTGAGCCTCGGCGCGCTGCTGGCGTCAGTGCTTGGCTGGCTGATCAGTCGGCGCGCCTTGCGTCCGGTGCGCCACCTGACCCGTCAGGCGCTGGCGATCGACGTGCAGCACCTGCACCTGCGCCTGGACGAATCGGCGATGCCCAGCGAACTCGAGCCGCTGCGTGGGGCGCTGAACCAGATGCTCAATCGCTTGGAACAGGGCTTCGCGCGCCTGTCGCGCTTCAGCGAAGACCTTGCCCACGAGATGCGCACACCACTGGGCAATCTCATGGGGCAGACCCAGCAGCTGTTGCACAAGGACCGCGATGCCTCGGCCTATCACGCGCTGCTGGTGTCGAATCAGGAGGAGTACGAGCGCCTGGCGCGAATGATCGACAGCATGCTGTTTCTCGCCCGTGCCGAGCAGCCGGCAACGGCCATCACGCGGCAGGCTTTTTCGCTGCCGGAATTGGTCGAGCAGCTGTGCGAGTACTTCGAGGGTGTCGCCGAAGAGCGTGGCATCCAGCTGCTCGACGAGACCGAGGGCGAGCTGTTTGGCGATGCCGACCTGATTCGCCGAGCACTGGCAAACCTGCTGGCCAATGCGCTGCGCTATGGCGCGGGCGACAGCCCTGTGCGCATCGTCAGCGGCTCAGAGGATGGCTGGCGCTGGGTCAGCGTGATCAATCAGGGGTCGCCGATCGCGGCGGAACAGCTGCCGCGGCTGTTCGACCGCTTCTACCGCTGCGATCCGTCACGCGCGGAACCGGGTGATTCCGGCGGCCTGGGATTGGCCATCGTGCGCTCGATCATGCAGCTGCACGGCGGCGAGGTTGATGTGCGTAGCGATTCCCGGCAGACCGAATTCACCCTGCGTTTCGCTGCAACATCAGCCTGATTCCGATTACCGGCACCTCGGACGGATGCCACACCGCGCTGTCACAGCTAATGTCATAACAACGCCTTCGAGAGACACGCCTGTGGATCGACTGAAAATCGCCACCTTCAACATCAACGGTATCCGTGCACGCCTGCCCAACCTGCTCGAATGGCTGGAGCGCGAACAGCCCGAGGTGGTCTGCCTGCAGGAACTCAAGGCGCAGGATGCCGACTTCCCCATCGACGATATCCGTGCGGCCGGCTACGGCGCGATCTGGCACGGGCAGAAGTCCTGGAACGGCGTGGCAATCCTCGCCCGCGACGGAGAGCCGCTGGAGATCCGCCGTGGCCTGCCCGGCGACCCGGATGACAGCCACAGCCGCTACCTGGAAGCGGCGGTGCAGGGCGTGATCGTCGCCTGTCTCTACCTGCCCAACGGCAATCCGCAGCCGGGGCCGAAATTCGATTACAAGCTGGCCTGGTTCGAGCGCTTCATCGAGCACGCGGCGGGCCTGCTCGCCAGCGGCCATCCGGTGGTGCTGGCCGGCGACTACAACGTGGTGCCGACCGACGAGGACATCTACAGCCCGCGCTCCTGGAAGAAGGATGCGCTGCTGCAGCCGGAAAGCCGCGAATGTTACGCGCGCCTGCTGACACAGGGCTGGACCGACGCGCTGCGCAGCCGCTACCCAGACGAGCGCATCTACACCTTCTGGGACTATTTTCGCCAGCACTGGCAGAAGAACTCCGGCCTGCGCATCGATCATCTTCTGCTCAGTCCGGACCTCGCGCCGCGCCTGCAGGATGCCGGTGTCGACCGCTGGGTACGCGGACAGGAGCATGCCAGTGACCATGCGCCGACGTGGGTCAGTCTGGCGATGGGCAAGGGATAGCCGGACCTCGTGGCGGTTGGGGCGGGTAAAGCCGCCGGTCGGTTGGCACAACGCCCCACTGGCCATTCGCTACGGTTTCGCATGTTCTATGTAACAGCGGCCCGGGTAAAAGGAGTCCGCCCGCCTGCTTGCCAAAGGAGAATTGGATGCTCGCACATTTGCAATCAGCCACGGCTATTACCCGCGATGACCCTGTCGCGATATTGGCGAGACTTGAAGCCGGCAGCATGCCGATCGGTTCGATGCTCTGCGAGGCGTTGCATGCGGTGCGCAGCCATCTGGGTATGGAAGTGGCGTTCATCGCCGAGTTCAGCGAAGGCGCCCGCATATTCCGCCACGTCGACGGGAGAACCGAGCGTCTAACGCTCTGCGTAGGGGATTCCAATCCGCTGGAAGACAGTTACTGCCAGCGCGTGGTCGATGGGCGTCTTCCGGAATTGATCCACGACGCCGCACAGCTGGCCGAAGCGCTGCTGCTGCCGGTGACCACCGAGCTACCGGTCGGTGCGCACCTGAGCGTGCCCATTCGCTTCAGCGATGGCGCTCTGTACGGCACGTTCTGCTGTTTCAGCACCCGGTCCGACGGCAGCTTGAATGACCGCGATCTCAATACCCTGCGTCTGTTCGCGGCGTTCGCCGGGCGGCTGCTGGAGACTCAGGCAAAGAGCCAGCAGGCGCGGCAGACTCAGCAAAATCGGGTCGCGGCAGTGCTCGCCAAGCGTGCCTACGGCGTGGTTTACCAACCCATCGTGCACCTGGTGGAGAACCGCATCGTCGGTCATGAGGCGCTTGCGCGGTTCACCGACGAGCCTGTGCGCAGCCCGGACAAGTGGTTCGCCGATGCCGGCCAGGTCGGCTTGCAGCAGGAACTGGAGATCGCCCTGATCGAGGCGGCCTTGCAGGGTTTCGATCTGCTGCCGGCGGATAGCTACCTGTCCTTGAACGTTTCACCCGAGACCATTCTGGCCGGAGCGGTCGCCGAGGTGCTGAGCGAGCAGCCGCTGGACCGCCTGATGCTGGAAGTCACCGAGCATGCGCTGGTCGAGGATTACGAAAGGCTGGCCGACGCGTTGCGGCCACTGCGCAGCAGAGGCCTGCGGCTGGCTGTCGACGACGCCGGGGCCGGTTATGCGAGTTTTCGCCATATCCTCAAACTCAAGCCGGACGTGATCAAGCTCGACAGCAGCCTGATCCGCAATGTCGACAGCGACATGGGCTGTCGTGCCCTGGCTGCCGCATTGATCCGTTTCGCCGAGGAAACCGGCTGCAAGGTCGTCGCAGAGGGTGTCGAGACGCATGAAGAACTCGCCATGCTGCGGCGTCTGGAAGTCAACAAGGCGCAGGGCTACCTGCTGGGCAGGCCGATGCCGCTGCGCAGGCGTGCCGCGACTGGCTGAGTCGTCCTGGCACACCGCCTTCCGGCGGTTTCGCTGAACCTTTGTGGTGCACCGGCAGTCGACTTTTAACGCGAGCCGCAGCGATGCGGCTCCTCCCGAGTCGACTTGGCAGGAGGTACAAGATGGATACGAAAGAGACGATTTCAGTACTCAACGACCTGATAGAGACCAGCAAGGACGGCGAAAAAGGCTTCCTCGAATGCGCCGAAGACCTGCGCGATCCTCAGCTCAAAAGCACCATGAACCAGCGCTCGCGCGATTGCGCCACCGCCGCGGCCGAGCTGCAGCAGCTGGTGCGCTCGATGGGCGGCGATCCAGAAACCAGCACCAGCCTCTCGGCCGACATGCACCGTCGCTGGGTCGATCTCAAGGCGATGATCACTGGCAAGGACGATGAGGCGATTCTCAATGAGTGCGAACGTGGCGAGGACGTGGCGGTGAAGAGCTACCGCAAGGCGCTGGAAAAGGATTTGCCGGCCGAGGTGCGGATCGTTGTCGAACGCCAGTATCAGGGCGTGCAGCGCAATCACGACCAGGTCAAGGCACTGCGCGACGCCGCACGCGCGCGCGGCTGATAATTCGCGCGTCAGCCAATACGGCATGAAAACGCCAGCTTCTGCTGGCGTTTTTTTGTTTCTGCCAATCAGACCGAGTGGAGTGGGTCGGCGATCTCGCAGCCCTTGAGCACAAGGCGGATGATGGTGTCGGCGGCCGCATCGTAGTCGGCATCGTCGAGGCGGGTCTTGCCGGTGACGGTGCTGATTTGCCAGTCGAAGTCAGCGTAGGTTTGCGTCGCCGCCCAGATGCTGAACAGCAGGTGATTTGCGTCGATATCAGCCATCAGGCCGTCGTCAATCCAGCGCTGGATGCAGGCGATGTTGTGCGCCGCCTGCGCATTGAGCTGCGCGGTGCGCTCAGGTGACAGGTGCGGAGCGCCGTGCATGATCTCGCTGGCGAACACCTTGGAAGCGCAGGCGTGGTCGCGGGAAATCCTGATCTTGGTGCGGATGTAGGCGCGCAGCACCTCGGCCGGATGCCCCGGCTGGTTGAACGGCGCCGAGGCTTCGAGCAGCGGTTCGACGATGCTCTCCAGCACCTCGCGATAGAGGTTTTCCTTGGACTTGAAGTAGTAGTAGACGTTGGGCTTCGGCAGCCCAGCGCGGGCGGCAATGTCGCTGGTTTTGCTCGCGGCGAAGCCTTTTTCGGCGAACTCTTCGCTGGCGGCTTTGAGAATCAGCTCTTTGTTGCGCTCACGGATACTGGACATGGGGGCCTTTCGCTGGCTGCCGGCGATACGGACAAGCGTCCGCATGCTAGCACCCTGTTCGCGAGCCCCTCAACCGAACGGCGAGGGAAGGCGAAGGGGCGCGTTGCCCCTTCGCAGCAGCGCTTAGAAATGCGCCTTGACGATGGCGCTGAAGGTGTTCTGGTCGGTCTTGCCAACGAAGTTCTGGCTGACGTAACCGCCGTCCTCGATGCCGTACTTGTTGGTCCAGTAGTCGTACTCGATGCCGACGTACAGCTGCTTCTCGCCCCAGTTCATCGCCTTGCCCAGGTCGTACTTGATCTGCGGGTTGAAGTGGAAGTTGGCGTGGTATTCCTCGCCGCGAGAGTTGCGGTCGTTGTCGACTACCCAGTCGATGAAGCCGTCGATGAGGATGTCGGAATTGCCCACTGGCAGGGTGTAGCCCCATACCGGGGTGATCTGCCAGACGCCGTCCCCCACGCGGTCACCGTCGGTGTTGCGGTGGTAGAAGTTCACGGAGAAGTAGTCGAAGCCGGGAACGTTGAGGTCGAAGCCCGGGCCGATCATGTAGGTTTCCACATCGCCTTCACCGAACTCGTAGGTCATGGCGACCAGCACGTCGGTGATCGGGCCGATGCTCAGGTCACGCTGGAAGATCTTGCCGAACGACAGGCGTGGCGAGAATTCGCCGTAAAAGGAGCTGTCGTCTCGGCCGTTGTCGTTACCCTTGCCGTTGTAGTGGATCGAGTCGACGAAGAAGAAGGTGTCGCCATACTTCCAGCCGTTGGCGTGCTCGAAGGTGACGGTCTGCTGGATCGGCGAATCGATCTTGTAGTCCTTGCCGTACAGGTAGGTCAGGCTGTTGCTCTGCCAGTGCAGCAGACCTTCGGCCATTACCGGAGCGGTCAGCAGGCTGCCGGCAAGCGCGACGGCGAGTGGGGCGGTCTTGATGTGCATATGGTTTGTCCCTAGCGGTGCGTTTAGTTGATGGCTACTGGTCATATTGTCTGCGAACCACGACCGTGCGAGAAGCGCGTCAAATCAAGGGATTGCCGCTTTCAGATGATTTATCAGGACATGGTGTCGCAGTCGACGTCGTGGCTGTCATGAGGCATGAACGGGACACCCCGACTGGGCGGCCCCGTTCTGTGCGGCCGTCAGAAGTGCGCCTTGACGATGAGGTTCGCCACGTTGTTATCGGTGTTGAAGTTGCGGCTGTCCTCAATCGCGTACTTGTTGGCCCAATAGTCGTATTCGATGCCGACATAGAGCCGGCCTGGCTGGCTATCCATGGCTTTGCCGAGGTCGTACTTCACCTGTGGGTTGAAGTGGAAGTTCTTTGCCAGGTAGTTGCCGCGTGCCTTGGAGCCGGCGTCGTTGACCACCCAGTCGATATAGCCGTCGAACAGGATGTCGGATTTGCCCACCGGGATGGTCATGGCCCAGGTCGGAGTGATCTGCCACTGACCGCTTGGCTTGCCGGTAGCGCCGTCGGGTTTGCGGTAATAGGTATTGACGGCGAAACGGTCGAAGCCGGGTACCCTGAGGTCGACGGCCGGCCCGAGCAGGTAGTTCTGGTTGGGTGTCCCGTTCGCCAGGCTTTCACCGCGCTCGTAGGTGGCGGAGATCAGCACATCGTTGACCGGGCCTAACGAAAGCTCGGTGCCGGTGAGTTTCCCGAGCGACAGCCGCGGGCTGAATTCGCCGTAGTAAGTGCGGCCGTCCTTGCCGGAGTGGCCATTGAACCACTTGTGGTCGACGAACAGGAACATGTCGCCCCAGCTCCAGCCGCTGGCGTGTTCGAAGGTGATGGTCTGCTGGATCGAGGCTTCGCGGCCGTCCTCGCCCGAGTCCACAGCGAAGTTCTTGCCGTACAGGTAGGTCAGGCTGTTGTTCTGCCAGAGCATCAGGTCGGCAGCCAGGGCAGGGGTGGTCAGCAGAGCGCCGGTGAGCGCCAGGCAGCAGGGGGCAGTCTTCAGTCGCATGGGGATTCCCTTGTGTTTTTGTTATAGGCAGGGCCGCACGACCGGCACTGCTCCGGTCGCACGGCTTGTAGCGAAGGGGGGGATCAGCCTTTGAAGTCGGCGCCTGCGGGTTGCGGCAAGGCGTCGCGACGGTGGCCGTCGTGCCCCCGGTAATCGGGGATGTTCACCGACAGGGTGTTGGTGCCCACGGCGTCCTCGATCAGCTCATCCGGGTCGAACACGTCGCGCTCGGATGCTTCGCGCGGCAGGAACAGGTTGAGGAGGATGGCGCTGAAGGCACCGATGGTGATCGGCGAACCGAAGATGTTCTTCAGTACGTCGGGCATCGCGCTCAGCACTTCCGGCACGCTGGCAACGCCCAGGCCCATGCCGAGGGAGATCGAGACGATCAGCATGTTGCGCCGGTGCAGGCCCGCTTCGGCGAGGATCTTGATGCCGGCGATGGCCACCGTGCCGAACATGATAAGCGTGGCACCGCCGAGCACCGGCTTGGGCATCGCCTGCAGCACGCCGCCGACCGCCGGGAACAAGCCCAGCAGTACCAGCAACCCGGCGATATAGAAGCCCACATGGCGGCTGGCGACGCCGGTCAGCTGAATCACACCGTTGTTCTGGCTGAAGGTGGTCATCGGCAGGCTGTTGAACACGGCGGCGGTGGCCGAAGCGCAGCCGTCGGCGAGAATGCCGGACTTGATGCGGCGCATGTACAGCGGCCCGCGCACCGGCTGGCGCGAGATCATCGAATTGGCGGTGAGGTCGCCTGCGGTTTCCAGCGGAGTGATCAGGAAAATGACGGCGATCGGGATGAATGCCATCCAGTCGAAGGCGAAGCCGAAGCGGAACGGCTGCGGCACGCTGACCAAGGGCAGGTCGCCCAGGCCGGACAGATCGACCTTGCCCATCGCCAGTGCCACGGCGTAGCCGATGGACAGTGCGACGATCACCGCGGACAGTCGCAGCACCGGCCAGGGGAAGCGGTTGAGCACCACGATGATGCCGATCACCAGACCCGCCAGGGCGAGGTTGGACAGTGCACCCAGGTCAGGCGCGCCGTAACCGCCAGCGATGTCGGTCATCGCCACCTTGATCAGCGACAGCCCCATCAGGCAGATGATCGTTCCGGTGACGACAGGGGTGATCACCCGGCGCAGCTTGTTGATGCACTGGCTGAAGGCGATTTCGACGAAGGCCGCGCAGAAACTCACGCCGAACAGCGTGGCGAGAATCTCTTCAGGCGTGCCGCCGCGTGCCTTGACGATGAAGCCGGCACTGAGGATTGCGCTGAGAAAACCGAAGCTGGTGCCCTGCAGACAGAGCAATCCGGAGCCGATCGGGCCGATGCGCTTGGCCTGGACGAAGGTACCGAGGCCGGAGACGAACAGCGCCATGCTGACCAGATAGGGCACATAGGCACCCAGGCCCAGGGCGCTGCCGACGATAAGGGTAGGGGTGATGACGCCGACGAAACTCGCCAGTACGTGCTGCAGCGCCGCGAAGAGTGCCGGAAGGGGAGCCGGGCGATCGTCCAGCCCGTAGATCAGATCCTGCTGAGGTGCAGCAGCGGTGCCGCTGCTCGAATCGGTTGCGGTCATGGTCAAGCCTGCCATTTGTTGTTGTACGGTCATGGGCTTTCGAGGGTCACGGCTCCTCTATCCGCTGCACCGGCTGTAGGGTCGGTGATCGGATGGCCCGACTATAGCAATGTGTGGACAGGCGTTGGAACAATAAATTTTTGGATTGTGTACAAGATGACCGATGGTCGCACCCTCATCTTGATTCCAGCTCCCGTGCGACGTTTTCGGCCAGGCCGGCACCGGCCTCGCTCATGGTCAGATAGGTACGGTCGGCGCCGGCTTCCTGAATGCGCTGGGCGATGTCCTCGTACATGGCGTGGGAGACGACCAGCCCGCGGAAGCCGCTTTCGCGCAGCTTGCGAGTGGAGATGATCTTGGCCTCCGGGTCGTTCATCGCCAGGATCACGGCCTCGACCTGGTTCATCTCCAGGCTCTGCCAGAACATCTGGTCCTCGGCGTCGGCGAAGAGAATCTTGCGCCCTTCCTGGGTGCTTTTTTCTACCATCACCGGGTCTGAATCCAGGCTAATCAGGCGAAAGCCCTTCTGCGCCAGATAATCGTAGGCGGCCCGCCCCGTGCGCCCCATGCCCATGATCAGGATGCGCGCGTCGCCCAGCGACACCGGTTGCTCGTCGGGGTGGCGAATGTTGCGCTCGCAGCGAATCAACCGCGGCGCCAGGCGTTCGTACAGCGGGTGGGCGATGCGGTTGAGCTGTGCGGAAATGATGAATGACAGGGCGACCGTGATCGCCAGGGGCATCAACCATTGCGGCAGTACCACGCTGGCGACGATCAGGCCGAACTCGCTGTAGTTGGTCAGGCTGGCCGCGCTGAGAAAGGCGCTGCGTGCGCGCAGGCGGAAGGCGATGAACAGGCCGAAGAACAGCACGCCCTTGAGCGGTAGCAGCAACGCCATGGCGAAGGCGAACCACAGGGCGTCGGCATCCGGTAGCCCGCCGATGCCGATCTTCAGGAAGAAGCCGACCAGGAACACTTCCTTGATCGCCCACAGCGAGTTGGATAGCTCGCTGGCGCGCTTGTGCTTGGCGAGCATGGCACCGAAGGCCAGGGCGCCCAGTTCGGAACTCAGGCCCACGTATTCGAAACCGAGGCCGCCCGCGACCAGTGCCAGCATCAGGCCGAGCAGTACCATCAGTTCTTCGTGACCGCTGTGGTCGAGCAGGCGGAACAGCACGGGGCGCAGCAGCGGCAGCAGAAACACCAGCAGCGCCCAGGCGGAAGGCAACTTGCCGGCGGCGAGGCTCATCACCACCAGGGCGATGAGGTCCTGGATGATCAGCACGCCGATGGCGACGCGGCCGTGGAAGGCGCGCAGCTCGCGCTTGCTTTCCAGCACCTTGGCCGCCAGCACGGTGCTGGAGAATGACAGGGCAATGGCCAGCAGCATTGCTTCGCGCCAGTCGCTGTCGAGGATCAGCATGATCGCCGGCAGCACCAGTACGCTGGATATGAAGAAGTGCAGCAGGCTGCCGCCAATGACTTCGCGGCGCACCAGATTGCCAAGCTTGAGCTTGAGCCCCACGGTGAACAGCAGCAGGAGCACGCCCAGATGCGCCAGATGGTCGAGGATGATGCTGTCGTCCTGGGTGACGCCGACATAGTCACCGGCCGCGGCCAGCGCAAAACCGGCGCCCAGATAGCCGATCAGTGGCGGAAGGCCAATGAAGCGGGCAAGCAGCCCGAGGGCGAAGGCGAAGGCAATCCAGCTGGCTTCAATCACGGGCGGCGTCCGGCGCAGAGGAGGGGCGCGGCATTTTAACGGGATGTACCGGCTTGTCGAGCTGACCTCGTGGCGGCAGAGCGAAGGATGTAGGTGGGGCGGCCCGGCACGGGCCGCCAGTGGACGCTCAGGCGTGAGCCGAACCGGTCAGGGCCTCGCGCTCAGGGCCGCCGAGCACATTGAAGAGCAGGTTCAGCGCCACCGCGCTCAGTGTTGCCAGGGCGATGCCGCTGTGGGTGATCGGCTCCAGCCAGTGCGGCAGCTGGGCGAAGAACTCCGGGCGAATCACCGGAATCATGCCCAAACCGATGCTCACGGCGACCAGCAGCTGATTGCGTCGATCACTGATATCGGCTTCCTGGAGAATCTTGATGCCGGTCGCCGCGACCATGCCGAACATGGCGATACCGGCGCCGCCGAGCACTGCGGCGGGTATCGAGGCGACCAGGAATGCCGCTTTCGGCAGCAGGCTCAGGGCGATCAGGATCAGCCCGGCGATCGCGGTGACGTAGCGGCTGCGCACGCCGGTCATCTGCACCAGGCCGATGTTCTGCGCGAACGATGAATGGGTGAAGGTATTCATGAAACCGGCCAGGAAGGTCGCGCCGGCATCGCACAGCAGGCCGCGGCGCAACCGTTGCGGGTCGACCGTCTCGCCGGTGATCCGCCCGAGCGCCAGGAACATGCCCGCCGACTCGACGAAGATGATCACCACCACCAGGCACATCGACAGGATTGGCGCCAGCGAGAAAGTCGGCGCGCCGAAGTGGTTCGGCGTGACCACCTGCACGGCAGGTGCGGCGGCCATGCCGGAGAGGTCGACCATGCCCAACGCGCCGGCCAGGGCGTAACCGAGGCCCATGCCGATCAGCACCGATACGTTGACCCAGAAGCCGCGCAGGAAGCGATTCACCAGCAGAATGGTGCCGAGCACCGCAGCCGCGATACCGAGGTAATGCACGCTACCGAACTGGCTGGTACTGCTGCCGCCGCCGGCCCAGTTCACCGCCACCGGGAACAGCGAAAGGCCGATGGCGGTAATCACGGTGCCGGTCACCAGCGGTGGAAAGAAGCGCACGATGCGGCAGACGAACGGCGCGATCAGCAGGCCGAAGGCGCCGGCGGCAATGGTTGCGCCGAAGATACCGGTCATGCCGACGCCTGGCATGCCGGCCATGACCACCATGCTGCTCACCGCGGCGAAACTGGCGCCCATCATCACCGGCATGCGGATGCCCAGCGGGCCGATGCCCAGCGACTGCACCAGCGTGGCGATGCCGGCGACCAGCAGGTCGGCATTGATCAGAAAGGCAATTTCGTCGCGGGACAGTCCGGCGGCCTGGCCGACGATCAGCGGGACGGCGACGGCGCCGCCGTACATCAGCAGCACATGCTGCAGGCTCACCAGCAATTGCTGCAGCCAGGGCAGCCGATTCGCCCCGGCGGGGCGGGCGTTCAGATCGTTCATGCAAGATACCTCGGGCGCGTTTGTTATTGATTGTCGCGACAGCCCCCTGCACGGAGGGGCCGGTATGGCCTGCACCGGGGGCGTGCCCGACGGTGAAACGGCGTTGCATAAAAAAGCCGCACGCTATGCGTGCGGCTTGCAGCAGGCTCAGTTGACCCTGGCGCCCTTGGCGATCCAGTCACCGAGCAGGTCGCGCTCTTCCTGAGTCATCTGAGTGATGTTGCCCAGCGGCATGATCTGGCTGGCCACGGTCTGAGCGTGGATCTTCGCCGCCTGCTGGCGGATCTGTTCGGCGCTGTCGAACATGACACCGGCCGGCGCGGCACTGAACATCGGGCTGCTCGGGTTGGCCGAATGGCAGACGGTGCAGCGCTCATGAATCACCGCGTTGACCTTGGCGAAGTCGGCGGCGCCGGCAGTGGCCTGGTTCGCCATGCTCGCCTGCTCCGGCGAGGTCGCGGTGAGGTTTGGTGCCGGTTGGCGGTTCGGTGCAGTGACGTAGGCCAGACAGATCATGCCCAGCGCCGCGGCCGGCAGCGCCCAGGCGAAGCGGTTGCCACTGTGGCGGGTGTTGAAGTAGTGGCGTGCCAGCACCGACAGCGCGCCGAGGGCGGCGAGGATCAGCCAGTTGTACTGGCTGCCGTAGGTGCTCGGGAAGTGGTTGCTGATCATGATGAACAGCACCGGCAGAGTGAAGTAGTTGTTGTGTCGCGAACGCAGCAGACCCTTGGCCGGCAGCACCGGATCGGGCGTGCGGTTCTGCTCGATGGCGGCGACCAGTGCGCGCTGCGCCGGCATGATGATGCGGAACACGTTGCCGACCATGATGGTGCCGATCAGGGCGCCGGTGTGGATATAGGCGGCGCGACCGCTGAAGATCTGCGAATAGCCCCAGCATGCGGCGATCACCAGCACGAACAGCACCAGGCCGAGCAGGGCGGGGGTCTTGCCCAGCGGCGAATCGCAGAGCAGGTCATAGACGAACCAGCCGACGATCAGCGAGCCGAAACCGATGGCAATGGCCGCAGCGGGGGACAGCTCACTGCCCGGTGCGATCAGGTACAGGCTCGGGTTGAGGTAGTACACCACCATCAGCAGGGCCACACCGGACAGCCAGGTGGTGTAGGCCTCCCACTTGAACCAGTGCAGGTTCTCCGGCATCTGCGGCGGGGCCAGCTTGTACTTTTCCAGGTGGTAGATACCGCCCCCGTGGATGGCCCAGAGGTCGCCCGAAAGCCCCTCGCGTGGGTTACTGCGGTTGAGGTTGTTTTCCAGCCAGACGAAGTAGAAGGAGGCACCGATCCAGGCGATGCCGACGATCATGTGAATCCAGCGAATACTCAGGTTCAGCCATTCGGTCAGATGTGCGTCCACGTTGATTACCTCTTTGCACGGTCGCCGTAGCGGCCGTCATTTCTTCTTATTGGAGTCGGCTTGAGCGCGTCGTGAGTGCGGCTGCACTCAAGTCGATTTCCGTTGGGGGTCGAGGAGGAGTTGCTGATCCTCCGTGAAGAAGTACTCGTCGCAGTTGTTGCCAGAACCGCTGCGATCGACCACCAGGAATTCATCCCGCTTTTCGATCGTCAGCACCGGGTGGTGCCAGACGCCGCGGTGGTAATTGACGCCCTGCCTGCCGTTGCTGCGAAAGGCGCGGACGTGACCCGGTACAGGTGCATCGCCAAGTGGCGCGACCACGACCAGAAAAGGGTTGCCGAGCAGCGGTATGAACGCCTGGCTGCCCTGCGGGTGTCGTTCGAGCATGCGGATGGCCAGCGGCATCTCCAGTGCGTCGGCGGCGAAGATGCTGATGATCGCCTGGTCTTCCGGCTGCGCGGTCTCGACCGTCGCCAGCTTGTGATAGCGGCGGGTGGAACCGTTATTGATCATGAAATAGTCGCTGCCTTCGGTTTCGATCACATCACCGAATGGGGCGAAGGCTTCCTTGGTCAACGGTTCGATCTTGAGTGTGCGCATGCGGTGCTCGTTGTCTTGATTGCTGAATCGAAGGCGGCTGCAAACCGCCGTTGAGGCTGCCAGATCCGTAGCCTGGGCTTCAGCCCACCACGGCTACCCCGGCTGGTCGCTTAGCGGGCCACCTTGCCAAACAGGCGCAGCCGACTGACGCCGCCGTCCGGGAAGATGTTCAGGCGCACATGGGTGATCGGCCCGAGCCTGGCGATCTGCTCGGCGAACTCGTGTTCGGCGTGCATCGAGAGCTTCTGGCTCGGCAGTAGCTCGCGCCAGAACAGGCTCTGCGTTTCGATCTGGCTGTCGGTGCCGCCTTTGACGTAAGCCGCCTGGATACTGCAGCTGTCCGGGTAGTTGCCCTTGAAATGCAGGGTGTCGACGACGATGCGCTCGATCTCGCCCGGGTGGCCGAGGGCGACGATCACCCAGTCGTTGCCCGGCGTGCGGCGGCGGGCGGTTTCCCAGCCGTCGCCCATGTTTTCGCCACGGTTCGGGTTGAGGATGTTGCTCATGCGGCCGAAGTGCTCGTCGGAGCAGGCCAGTGCGCGGCCGCCATTGAGTGCGGCGGCGAGGTCGATCTGCTGGTTGTCGCCGACGCTGCTCCAATCGCGGTACGGAATGCCGTGCACGCGCAGGCGGGCGACGCCGCCGTCCGGGTAGATGTTGAAGCGCAGATGGCTGACCGGCTGGTCGAAGGCGATCTCGTGGTAGTGGTGGCTGTTGCCCTTGAGCTCGACCGCCGGAAGGATTTCGCTCCAGACGGTGTCGTCGCTCGGCTCGCCGTCGGTGATGTAGCAGGTTTCCAGCGAGGCCGATGGCGGGTAGTTGCCGGTGAAGAAGCTGGTGTCGATATCCACGCCCTTGATCTGGCCCGGCACGCCCAGGCGAATCACCGCATGGTCGTAGCCTTCGAAACGCTTGCGGCGCGACTCCCAGCCGTCCATCCACTTGCCGTTGTCATCGAACACGCCTTCCTTCCACACCGCTGGTGTCGGCTGGAACAGGCGGTTGACGTCGGCGAACCAGTCGTCGGTGACGGAGATGGCGCGCGTGCCCAGGCGGGCATCAGCCAGGTTGACGTATTTTTCGAAGGGTGCGGCGTAAGCTTTCATGACTCGTCTGCCTTGGCTGAGAGAAGCGGTTTTATATCGAGACTGGCTTTGTTGCGGTCGTTACATTGCCTGCAGGCGGAACAGGGCGATCTTGTTGATCTCCGCCAGCGCCCGGGCGAACTCCCGCTCGGGGTCGTTGTGGATGCGCTCTTCGAACGCGGCAAGGATCTGGTGCCGGTTGCTGCCCTTGACCGCCATGATGAAGGGAAAGCCGAACTTGGCCTTGTAGGCATCGTTGAGTTCGGTGAAACGGGCGAACTCCTCGGCGGTGCATTCATGAATGCCGGCACCGGCCTGCTCCGAGGTGCTGGCGGCGGTCAGTTCACCGCGCACGGCAGCCTTGCCGGCCAGATCCGGGTGAGCGTTGACCAGTGCCAGCTGGGTGTCGTGATCGGCAGCGAGCATGGCCTGCGAGAGGCGGGTGTGCATCACCTCGACGTAGTCCAGCGTCTCGTCGGCGCCTGCGCCGTAGACCGTCTCGGCGACCCAGGGCGAGTGTTCGTAGACATCGGCGAAGGCGGCGACGAAAGCGTCGCGGTCCAGCGTCGAAGGTTTGATCGTCTTGAAAGGTGTCATGCATTGCGCTCCGCAGTGAGAGGGTGGGTGGCATGCCAGTGGCGCGCGATGTCTACGCGGCGAGCGCACCAGACCTTGTCGAAGCCCTTCACGTATTCGAGGAAACGGGCAAGCGAAGCCAGGCGCGCCGGGCGACCGAGCAGCCGGCAGTGCATACCGATGGACAGCATCTTCGGCGCGCCTTCGCAGCCTTCGGCGTAGAGCACGTCGAAGGCGTCCTTGAGGTAGGTGAAGAAATCGTCGCCGGTGTTGAAGCCCTGGACCTGGGTAAAGCGCATGTCGTTGGTGTCCAGCGTGTAAGGAATCACCAGATGCGGTTTTTCCGGGGTTGATTCCGGGTCCCAGTAGGGCAGGTCATCGTCGTAGGTGTCGGAGTCGTAGAGAAAGCCGCCCTCTTCGCGCACCAGACGCCGGGTGTTCGGGCCGGTGCGACCGGTATACCAGCCCAGCGGCCGTTCGCCGGTGAGCTCGGTGAGGATGCGGATGGCCTCCTGCATGTGCTCGCGTTCTTCGCTTTCATCCATGTGTTGGTAGTCGATCCAGCGATAGCCATGGCTGCAGATTTCGTGACCGGCACTGGCCATCGCCTGGATCAGCTCCGGATGGCGCTGGGCGGCCATGGCCACGGCGAAGATGGTCAGCGGAATGGCGTGCTGGTCGAACAGCTTGAGCAGGCGCCAGACACCGGCGCGGCTGCCGTACTCATAGAGCGATTCCATGCTCATGTGACGCACGCCCTGCAACGGTTGCGCTGCCACCATTTCGGAAAGGAAGGCTTCGGACTCCTTGTCACCGTGCAGCACACAACGCTCGCCGCCTTCCTCGTAATTGAGTACGAAAGACAATGCGATACGGGCATCGCCTGGCCAGTGCGGGTGCGGTGGGTTGCTGGCGTAACCGATCAGGTCGCGTGGGTAGTCGGCGGTCACTGAGGTGCTTCCTGTATGGCGGGTCGTCTTGGCTCGACCGGATGAATCGATTGTATACAAATTGATGTGTCGTTTGTAAATAGCAAATTACTTCAAGTATCAGCTGAACCGCCCGGAGGCATCGCTACGCGCGCAGCGTGGGTGCGAGTAGAGACCTGCAGAGTTCGGGCCAACTGCCATCAGATAAATTGTGTACAAAATAATCATCAAATTGTCTTGAGTGGCTTGGTCGGCATGGTTATGCTCGGGTCAGTTTCCTTTCAACGAAGCGGAGGTGCCCGTGGGCCGATTGACCACACACGTACTCGATGCCGCCCATGGTTGCCCGGGCAGCGGAATCAAGGTGTCGCTGTATCGCGTCGATGACCAGGCGTTAACCCTGGTTGCCAGCCGAGAAACCAATTCCGATGGCCGCTGCGACAGCCCGTTGCTGGAGGGCGATGACTATCTGTCCGGTGTCTATCAGCTGCATTTTCACGCTGGCGACTACTACCGTAGTCGCGGCGTAAAGCTGGGCGCGCCGGCGTTCCTCGACGAGGTGGTGCTGCGCTTCGGGATCGATGCCGGGCAGGATCACTACCACGTGCCGCTGCTGATTTCGCCGTACAGCTATTCGACCTATCGGGGTAGCTGAGGCGGTTCTTGTTCGTGCTGACTCTATGGAGTCCCTTTTGCCCGCCGTAATGGCGGGTTTTTTATGGGGTGAGTTTGCTAGCCCTGTGGTGTTCGGCGCAGGCTACAGGGGACGACGCGTTGCGCGGTGGCTCACATTCGCCAGTGCCGGCGAAACGCCCCACATCACGCCGCGAGCCGGTGCTACCAGCGCCGACCAAGTCAGCGGCTCAGCAAAGACGCCGCTCCCGCGCCCCCAAACAGCGCCGCACTGGTCCGGTTGAACCATACATGCCCCTTGCCGGTGCGCAGATAGCGCGCCGCTCCCTGCGCGCCAAGCCCATAGGCCAGCTTGCAGCACAGATCCAGCACTGCCCAGGTGACGACCATTACCAGCAGCTGCGGCAGCAACGGCTGCCCCGCGCTGAGAAACTGCGGCAGGAAGGCGGCGAAGAAGAGAATGTCCTTGGGATTGCTACCACCTAGAATGAACGCTCTGCCGAACAGCCGGCTGAAGCGCGGGGCGAGGGCAGGGCTTTCGATCTCGCGGGCAGCGGGCGCCTGGCGCGCCTCCTGCCAGCTCTGCCAGGCCAGATAGAACAGGTACAGCGCGCCGACCAGCTTGAGCGCACTGAACAGTCGCTCCGAGGCCATCAACAACGCGCCAAGGCCAAGAGCGGATGCGCTGAGCAGGGCGATGGAGGCGGTCACGCCGCCGACAAAGGCTGGCCAGGAACGGCGTAGTCCGTAGTTCAGGCTGTTGCTGATCATCAACAGCGACAGCGGTCCGGGGATCAGGATCACCACCAGCGCCGCTCCGGCGAACAACAGCCATATCTCAAGGGTCATGTGGGCCTCCTTGGCCTATGCAAAAGCCCCACTGCCAGGCAGTGGGGCTATCGGTGGAGTCGGACGCTATCCGGCGCGGTTCAGAGAAACGCGAACTTGGCGATGAAGATCACGCACAACACATACAGGCTGAGCGAAACCTTGTCACGCTGGCCGGTCAGCAGTTTGAGCGTCGCATAGGTCAGAAAGCCGAGCGCGATGCCGTTGGCGATGGAAAAGGTCAGCGGCATCATCACCACGGTGACGATGGCCGGGATGGTGTCGGTGTGGTCCTTCCAGTCGATGTTGGCCAGGCCGCTCATCATCAGCATCGCCACATAGATCAGCGCGCCGGCGGTGGCATACGCCGGAATCATGCCAGCCAGCGGGGCGAAGAACATGGCGATCAGGAACAGCACGCCGACGGTCACTGCGGTCAGCCCGGTGCGGCCGCCGGCGGCGACGCCCGAGGCGCTTTCCACGTAGCTGGTCACCGGCGGGCAGCCGACGAAGGCGCCAACCACGCTGGAACTGCTGTCGGCCTTCAGCGCGCGGGAGAGGTTCTCGATCTTGCCATCCTCGTTCACCAGGTTGGCGCGATGGGCGACGCCCATCAGGGTGCCGGCAGTGTCGAACATGTTCACGAAGAGGAAGGCGAGGATCACGCTGACCATCGCCAGGTTAAGCGCGCCGGCGATGTCCATGGCCAGCCAGGTCGGCGCCAGACTCGGTGGCATCGACACCAGTCCCTTGTACTCGACCAGGCCGAACGCCCAGCCAATGGCGGTGACCGCCAGCATGCTGACCAGGATCGCGCCGAATACGTTGCGGTGGCTGAGCACCGCGATCATCAGAAAGCACACCGCGGCAAGCAGGGCGGTCGGCTCGCCGAACGAACCCATGGTCAGCAGAGTGGCCGGGCTATCGACGACGATGCCGGCGGTCTTCAGGCCGATCAGCCCGAGGAACAGGCCGACCCCGGCGCCCATGGCGAAGCGCAGGCTCATGGGGATGCTGTTGAGCAACCATTCGCGGATGCGCGACAGGCTCATGATCATGAACAGCACGCCGGAGATGAACACGGCGCCGAGGGCTATCTGCCAGCTGTAGCCCATCTCGCCGACCACCGTATAAGTGAAGAAGGCGTTAAGGCCCATGCCGGGCGCCAGGCCCACCGGCCAGTTGGCGTACAGGCCCATCAACAGGCAGCCGAGCGCCGCGCCGATGCAGGTGGCGACGAACGCGGCGCCGTGATCGATGCCGGCGTCGGCCATGATGTTCGGGTTGACGAAGATGATGTAGGCCATGGTGACGAAGGTCGTCAGGCCGGCGAGCAGTTCGGTACGGATGCTGGTGCGGTGTTCGCTGAGCTTGAACAGGCGGTCCAGCCAAACGGGGGCGGTGCGCTGCAAGGGTGCAGCCTGGGGCTTGCGCTTGATGCTTTCCACTGGGCGTTCCTCATCGTTCTTGTTGTCGATCACCCGGAGCGCTAGAACTCCCGAGGGGCGGGTGATGGTGGGCCGTCTGTCTCGGTAGTTGACCGAAAGGTCAGAAAGGCTGTCTGGATTATGCTTTTGTATACAAGAATTGCAAACACTAAATCGAGCGGTGACCTGGGTGGATTGGCCTGGCGAATAGTTAACAGACGTAATCTGCCTATGGCAGTGACTTGGTGGCGTCATTTTTGTGCACAAGCGAAACGGACTTTTCGCGATTTATTTGCCCGACGAGCTGCCCGTCACGCCGTGAACCCAGTAAAGTTCGGCCTTGCCGACACCTCATTTGCGAGCCATCGATGAACGAACAATTGCAGCCCCTGAAGAAGCCGAACAAAACCGGCAAGATTCGCACCGGGACGCAGGACGATATCGTTTATGCCCACATCTTCGATGCCATTCTCGAGCAGCGCCTCGCTCCGGGAACCAAGCTCAGCGAAGAGGCGCTGGGGGAGATATTCGGCGTCAGCCGCACGATCATCCGTCGCGCGCTTTCGCGACTGGCCCATGAGGGCGTGGTATTGCTGCGACCCAATCGCGGCGCGGTGGTGGCCAGCCCGAGTGTCGAGGAGGCGCGGCAGATCTTCTTCGCCCGCCGCCTGGTGGAGCGCGCCATTACCGAACTGGCCGTGCAGCATGCCAGCGAAGCGCAACTGGCCGAGTTGCGCCAGATGGTGATCGACGAGCGCGACTGCTTCGCTCGCGGTGATCGCGGCGCCGGCATCCGCCTTTCCGGCGAGTTCCACCTCAAGCTTGCTGAAGCGGCGAAGAACGCGCCGCTGGTGAGCTTCCAGCGCAGCCTGGTTTCACAGACTTCGCTGATCATCGCGCAGTACGAAAGCGGCAGCCGTTCGCACTGTTCCTACGACGAGCACAACGAGCTGATCGACGCCATCGCCGCCCGCGACAGCGACAAGGCGGTGCGCCTGATGATGCACCACATGGACCACATCGACAGCAAGCTCAATCTCGAAGAAGACAGCGCCTCGGGCGACCTGCACGCAGTCTTCTCGCATCTGACGCTGGCAAAGAAGAAGCCTCGCACGGCTCGCTAGCGCTACCCCGCGCGCTGGCTCGTCCTGAGTCGGCGCCGTCAGTTATCACCTGCTGCGGTGACTGAGCCATTACCGGCTCGCCATCGCCGAGAAGCAGTCACTACCGTCCTCAACAACCAGGCATAGCCCTGATCGCGTGCGCTCCCGATCCGATCGGTACGTCATGCTGCTCAGAGCAATACCTCGAGTTGTTTCTGTAATTGTTATGTTATAACTATTACATGCTGCGTGCGGATATCGCCTTTTTGCTGTTTAGCGGAGGCGTGATCGGCGCGCTTGGTCTGGAAGGCTGAACACGAGGTAACCATGATCGAATGCCACAGCCTGCAATGGGGCGCGGGTAGGCACCCGCTTACGCCGCCATTGGATTTGCGGTTGGCTGCTGGCAGCCTGACAGCTGTCATTGGCAGCAACGGATCGGGCAAAAGCAGTCTGCTCAAGGTAATCGCCGGATTGAGTCGCCCCTTAGCGGGACGTATAGAGCTGGGCGTACCGCTGCTGGGCGGTGTTTCCTATCTGCCGCAGCAGCAACATGTGGACAGGCAGTTTCCAATCCGAGTCGCCGAACTGGTGAGCGCCGGTTTCTGGCGTAGCCGGCTCGGGCGCGACGAGCGTCGGGCAAGACTGCGCCAAGCGTTGGCGGACTGGGGCCTGCTCGATCTGCAAACCCAGGGGCTGCATGCGTTGTCCGGCGGAGAGCTGCAGCGCGCCCTGTTGGCGCGCTTGAGCTTGACCGATGCCCAGGTGTTGTTGCTCGACGAGCCCGAGGCGGCGCTGGACGATGTCGGCCTGCGTCTGCTCTGGCAACACATCGAGCGCTGGCGGCACGAGGGCAGGACACTGGTACTGGTCAGCCATAACCTTGCCGGGCTGAGTCATCACCACTGTGATGGGTTGTTGATCGCCCGCAGCGGTTGCGTCAAGGCACCGATCCGCCAGTTCATGGCCGAGCGGCAACGGCTTGGGCAGGTCGCGTGACACCGGATCTGCTCTGGGCGCCGTTCGGTGAGTTCGCCTTCATGCGCCGGGCACTGTTTGGTGGCGTTGCGCTGGCCTGCAGCGCGGGGCCGCTGGGCGTGTTTCTGATCCTGCGGCGGATGAGCCTGATCGGCGATGCGATCGCCCATGGCATCCTGCCCGGTGCCGCGCTGGCGTTCTGGCTGTTTGGCTTGAGCCTGCCGGCGTTGACCGCCGGCGGGCTGGTAGCTGGCCTTGGCATGGCCGGCGCCGCCGCCTGGGTCACACGGCGCACCGGGCTGCGCGAGGATGCCAGCCTGGCCGCGCTCTATCCGATTTCGCTGGCCAGCGGCGTACTGCTCCTTGGCCTGGCCGGGCGCAAGCTGGATCTGCTGCATCTTCTGTTCGGCTCGGCGTTGGCAGTCGATACCCCGACCCTGTACGGCATGCTTGGCACCGCCCTGTTCAGCCTGGTGGTGCTTGCGCTGAGCTATCGCGCCCTGACGCTGGACAGCCTCGATCCGCTGTTTCTGCGCAGCATCAGCCGCTTCGGCCCATTGGCACACGCGGCGTTTCTGACGTTGGTGGTGCTCAATCTGGTGATCGGCTTCCAGGCCATCGGCGCGTTGATGGTGGTGGGGCTGATGATGCTGCCCGCGGCGGCCGCGCGTTTCTGGAGCCGGCGGCTGTTGATCCTGTTACCGCTTGCCGCGCTGATCGGCGCGCTCTGCGTGTGGCTCGGGCTCGTTCTTTCCTTCTACGCCAGCTTGCCCAGCGGGCCGTGCATCGTGCTCCTGGCCGGCGTTTTCTATCTGTTCTCGCTGGTAGCAGGCCCGGTAAATGGCCTGTTGCGCTCGACTACTTTCCCCATCACTGTTTGAGGTATTCACATGCGTTACCTGCTTTTAGCGCTGGCCCTGTGGCTCCCGCTCTCACTTCAAGCCGCTGAAAAACTGCAGGTGGTGACGAGCTTCAGCATCCTCGCCGACCTGACCCGCGAAGTGGGCGGCGACCATATCGAACTCACCAACCTGGTCGGCGCCGATGCCGATGCGCATGTCTACGAGCCCAGCCCGGACGATGCCAAGGCGCTGCTGCGTGCCGCCCTGATCGTCGCCAATGGGCTGGGCTTTGAACCCTGGCTGGAGCGCGTGCTGGCCAGCAGCCAACCCGAGGGAAAACGCATCAATGCCAGCGCGGGCGTCGTTCCGCTGATGTTGGATGAAGATGGCGAGCGGGTGCCCGATCCGCATGCCTGGCAGAGCCTGACCAATGCCGAGATCTACGTGCGCAACATCGCCAAGGCCCTCGGCGAACTGGACCCCGTCAACCGGGATGTCTACAACGAGCGCCGCGACGCTTACCTGACCCGCCTGCACGCATTGCTGAAGAAGGCCGACGCGCAGATCGCCGGTTTGCCGGCCAGCCAGCGCAAGGTGGTGACCAGTCATGATGCATTCGGCTATCTGGGGCAGGCCTGGCAGCTCGAATTCATCGCGCCGCAAGGATTGTCCACCCACGACGAGCCTTCGGCGGCCGAAGTCGCGGCTCTGATCCGGCAGATTCGCAGCGAAGGGGGACGGGCGGTTTTCGTCGAGAACATTCGCGATCCGCGACTGATCCGGCAGATCGCCGACGAGGCCGGCGCAACGGTCGGCGGTACGCTGTATTCGGATGCGCTGGCCAGCGAAGGCCCGGCCAGCACCTACATCGGCATGTTCGAGCACAACCTCGACACCTTGATGGCCGCATTGAAGCCGTAGGGTGGATCACGCTTCATCGATCCACGCGTTCAGTGAGCTCCGTGCGAACCGGTGGTGGATGTGAAAAGCGACATCCACCCTACGGGCCGCGGTTTTGGCTCCGAGCCGTGGGGTGGATCACGCTTCCCCGATCCACGCGTTCAACAGGCATGCATCAACTACTGTTGATGATTACGTTCGCGATCGGCTGTTCAGCAAACCTTGCGATGCACTGAGGCCCCGGCGGCGTAGGTTTCCTTCACCGCGCGATCGTCGCCGAGGATCATCAGGGCGAAGAGCTTTTCCTGCAGGGTCGTCGCCTGGCTCAGGCGATAGTCGATCAGCGGCGTCGCCTTGTAGTCGAGTACGACGAAGTCGGCGTCCTTGCCCGGTTGCAGGTTGCCGATCCTGTCGTCCAGATAGAGCGCCCGTGCGCCGCCGAGGGTGGCGAGATAGAGTGCCTTGAACGCATCGAGCTTCTGGCCCTGCAGCTGCAGCACCTTGTACGCCTCGTTGAGGCTGGCGAGCTGCGAGAAGCTGGTGCCGCCGCCGACATCCGTGCCCAGGCCGACACGCACGCCAAAGCCTTCCACTTTGGCCAGATCGAACAGGCCGCTGCCGAGGAACAGGTTGGAGGTGGGGCAGAACGATACCGCCGAGCCGGTCTCGCCGAGGCGTTTGCACTCGTCGTCGCACAGGTGCACACCGTGGGCGAAGACCGAGCGCGGGCCGATCAGGCCGTGGTGGTCGTAAACGTCCAGGTACCCCGTGCGTTCGGGGAACAGCTCCTTCACCCACTCGACCTCCTGTTTGTTCTCGGAGATGTGGGTGTGCATGTACAGGTCGGGGAATTCGGCGAACAGCTTGCCCGCCAGGGTCAGCTGCTCCGGGGTGCTGGTCGGGGCGAAACGCGGGGTGACGGCGTAATGCAGGCGGCCCTTGCCGTGCCAGCGCTCGATCAGCTCGCGGCTGTCGGCGTAGCCGGACTCGGCGGTGTCGGTGAGGAACTCCGGGGCGTTGCGGTCCATCAGCACCTTGCCGGCGATCATCCGCAGATTGCGCTTCTCGCAGGCCTCGAAGAAGGCGTCCACCGACTGCTTGTGCACCGTGCCGAACACCAGCGCGGTGGTGGTGCCATTGCGCAGCAGCTCGCCGAGAAACAGCTCGGCCTGCTCGCGGGCATGAGCCATGTCGCTGAAACGGCTCTCGTTGGGGAAGGTGTAGGTTTCCAGCCAGTCGAGCAGCTGCGCGCCGTAGGAGCCGATGACGCCGACCTGCGGGTAGTGGATATGGGTATCGACGAAGCCAGGGGTAATCAGCGCATCCGGGTATTCGACCACTTCGGTGCCGGCCGCCAGGGTCGGCAGCAGCTCGGTGGCGTGGCCGATGCGCGCGACCTTGCCGTCCTCGACGACCAGCAGGCCGTCCTCGAAGTACTCATGGGATTGCTCGATGCCCACTTCGCGCGGGTCGGCGAGGCAGTGGAGCAGGGCGGCACGGTAGGCTTTGGTGCTGGGCATGGTGACTCTCGAAAATCGTTGTGTGAGGTGATGCGTTGACATGGGCAGGCCGCCGCCGAAGGCGTGCCTGCCACAAGGTCGGGTGGTCAGTTTGTCCGGGCGCGGCGCGAAGCGGGGACCAGCATCGGCAGCGGTTTTTCACCGTCGGCTGCTTTGTCACCGAAGCTCGCGTTGTAGGTGGCGATCACTTCGCCGGCGATGGACACGGCGATTTCCACCGGCAGCTTGCCCTTCACCTCGGCGATGCCCATCGGGCAGCGCATGCGTTGCACCGTTTCGGCCTGGAAGCCACGCTCCCGCAGGCGGTGTTCGAACCTGGCGCGCTTGCTCTTCGAGCCGATCAGCCCGTAGTAGGTGAAATCGTTGCGCGAAAGGATCGCGGCGGTCAGCTCCAGATCCAGCTGATGATTGTGGGTCATGACGATGAAGTAGCTGCCGGCGGGCATGTCAGCCACTTCCTCGACCACATCGTCGTTGACCACCTTTTCCACGCCGCGCGGAATCTCGGCGGGAAATTCGTTATCGCGCGAATCGATCCAGCGCACCTTGCACGGCAGGCTGGCCAGCAGCGGCACCAGCGCGCGCCCGACATGCCCGGCGCCGAACACGGCGATATGCGCCTGCGGCTGGCCCATGGGCTCGAACAGCAGCACCGTGGCGCCACCGCAGCACTGTCCGAGGCTGGCGCCGAGGGAGAAGCGCTCGAGGCGGGTGTCACGGCTGCGCTTTTCCAGCATTTCGCGGGCGATCTCTTGCGCCTTGTATTCCAGATGGCCACCGCCGATGGTGTCGTACAGGCGTTCGCGGCTGACCACCATCTTCGAGCCGGCATTGCGCGGCGTGGAGCCGCGCTCCTCGATGATGGTCACCAGCACGCAGGGTTCGCCTTGTTGTTGCAGGTCGGCGAGTGCGTCGATCCAGACCGTGTTGCTCATGGTTCTGTCCTTGGTATCGCCCGGTGGCGCGTGCAAAGCGCCGCCACCGGGACATTCGTGTTGCGCTAACGGTGGACAAGCAAAGCGTTGTCCACCCTACGTCAGGCCGGAGTCGTCTGCGTTGCCGCAGACTTGCTCGCTGCCTGCTTCAACTTGCGCATCTGCTCCACGCCCCAGAGCACGCGCTCGGGCGTCGCCGGTGCGTCGATCTGCGGTTGCGCCCGGTAGTCGGCCAGGCTCGCCACCGCATCCTTGATCGCGCACCAGACCGAGATGCCGAGCATGAACGGCGGCTCGCCAACGGCCTTGGAGTGGAACACGGTGTCCTCGGGGTTCTTGCGGTTCTCCACCAGCTTGACCCGCAGATCCAGCGGCATGTCCGCCACCGCCGGGATCTTGTAGCTGGCCGGGCCGTTGGTCATCAGCTTGCCCTTGTCGTTCCACACCAGCTCTTCCATGGTCAGCCAGCCCAGACCCTGGACGAAGCCACCCTCGACCTGGCCGATGTCGATGGCCGGGTTCAGCGAGGCGCCGACGTCATGCAGGATGTCGCTGCGCAGCATCTTGTATTCGCCGGTCAGGGTATCGACGATCACTTCCGAACAGGCCGCGCCATAGGCGAAGTAGTAGAACGGCCGCCCGCGCGCCTGGCTGCGGTCGTAGTAGATCTTCGGCGTGCGGTAGAAGCCGGTGGAGGACAGCGAGACCTGGCCGAAGTAGGCCTGCTGGATCAGCTCATCGAAGCTGATGTACTGGTCGCGCAGGCGCACCTGGCCGTTCTTGAACTCGATGTCTTCCTCGAAGATCTGCCACTTGCGCGCGGCGAACTCCACCAGCCGTTGCTTGATGGTCTGCGCCGCGTTTTGCGCCGCCTTGCCGTTGAGGTCGGCACCGCTGGAGGCTGCCGTCGGCGAGGTGTTGGGCACCTTGTCGGTGTTGGTGGCGGTGATCTGGATGCGCTCGATATCCACTTGGAACACCTCGGCCACCACCTGCGCGACCTTGGTATTGAGGCCTTGGCCCATCTCGGTGCCACCGTGGTTCAGGTGGATGCTGCCGTCGGTGTAGACGTGCACCAGTGCGCCGGCCTGGTTGAGGAAGCTCGCGGTGAAGCTGATACCGAACTTCACCGGCGTGAGCGCCAAGCCCTTCTTCAGGATCGGGTTCGCGGCATTGAACGCGCGGATTTCCTCGCGGCGGCGTGCGTACTCGCTACTAGCCTCAAGCTCGGCGGTCATCTCCTCGAGCATGTTGTGCTCGACGGTCTGGTAGTAGTGGGTGACGTTGCGCTCGGTCTTGCCGTAGTAGTTGCGCTTGCGCACGTCGAGCGGGTCCTTGCCCAGCTCGCGCGCCACGGCGTCCATGATCTCCTCGATGGCGACCATGCCCTGCGGGCCGCCGAAGCCGCGGTAGGCGGTGTTCGACGCCAGGTTGGTCTTGCAGCGATGGCCGTTGATGGTGGCGTCGCCCAAGTAGTAGGCGTTGTCGGAGTGGAACATGGCGCGGTCGACGATGGAGCCGGAGAGGTCCGGCGAGTAGCCGCAGTTACCGGCGAGATCGATCTCGATACCGTGCAGCAGGCCGTCATCGTCGAAGCCTACGTCGTATTCGACGTAGAACGGGTGGCGCTTGCCGGTCATGGTCATGTCTTCCATGCGCGGCAGGCGCATCTTGGTCGGCCGACCGGTGAGGTGCGCGATCACCGCGCACAGGCACGCAGGTCCCGCGGCCTGGGTTTCCTTGCCGCCGAAGCCGCCGCCCATGCGACGCATGTCGATGACGATCTTGTTCATCGGCACGCCGAGCACTTCGGCGACCAGCTTCTGCACCTCGGTGGGGTTCTGCGTCGAGGTGTAGACGATCATGCCGCCGTCTTCGGTGGGCATGACCGAGGACACCTGGGTTTCCAGATAGAAATGCTCCTGCCCACCGATGTGCAGCGAGCCCTGCAGCCGACGCGGCGCGCTGGCCAAGGCCGTCGCCGAGTCGCCGCGCTGGTGGGTGTGGCTGTCGAGCACGAAGTGTTTCTTGTGCAGCGCATCGACCACATCGAGCACCGGCTCCAGGTCTTCGTATTCGATGATCGCGGCCATTGCCGCCTTGCGCGCGGTTTCCAGACTGTCGGCAGCGACGGCGATAACCGGCTGGCCGATGTACTCGACCTTGCCGTCGGCCAGCAGTGGATCTCCGGGCAATACGGCGCCGATATCCAACTGGCCCGGCACGTCCTTCGACGTGATGGCGATGGCCACGCCCGGAATCTGGTAGCAGGGTGCGGTGTCGATGCGCACGATGCGGGCATGGGCACGCTCGCTCATGCGCGCATAGATATGCAGCTGGTTGGGGAATTCCAGGCGGTCGTCGACGTATACCGCCTCGCCGGAGACGTGCTTGGGCGCGCTGTCGTGCTTGACGCTGCGACCTACGCCGGTGACCAGGTCCTGGGTAAACAGCGCCGCGATTTCTTCCTGAGTGCGGGTGGTTACGTGGTTAGACATAAGCGGTCACCCTCGTCTCGGTCTTCGGAGCATGTTGTTCGAGGAAGCATTTGCGCAGCAGGTTCTGTGCGACCAGCAAGCGGTATTCGCGGCTGGCGCGGAAGTCGGTCAGCGGCGTGAAGTCCTCGGCCAGTGCCTCACAGGCCGCCTCCACGGTTTGCTGGTTCCACGGCGCGCCATTCAGGGTCGCCTCGCAGGCCGCTGCACGTTTGGGGATCGCCGCCATGCCGCCAAAGGCAACGCGGGCATCGGCAACCACACCGTCGGTGATCTGCAGGTCGAAGGCGGCGCAGACGGCGGAGATATCGTCGTCCAGGCGCTTGGAAACCTTGTAGGCGCGGAACAGGCGATCCGATGTGGCGCGCGGCACGATGATCTTCTCGATGAACTCGCCAGGCTGACGTGCGGTGACCTTGTAGTCGATGAAGTAATCCTCGAGCGGCAGGGCGCGGCTGCTGGCGCCGTGGCGCAGGACGACTTCGGCGCCCAGGGCGATCAGCAGCGGCGGCGAGTCGCCGATCGGCGAGGCGTTGCCGATGTTGCCGCCCAGCGTGCCCTGGTTGCGGATCTGCAGCGAGGCGAAGCGCTGCAGCAGCTCGCCGAAATCCGGGTACTCGGCGGCCAGCGCGGCATAGCAGTCGGTCAGCGGCGCGGCCGCGCCGATCTCGATGCTGCTGTCCGTTATCTCGACCTTTTTCATCTCGGCGATATGGCCGACGTAGATCATTACCGGCAGTTCGCGGTGGAACTGGGTGACGTCCAGGGCCAGGTCAGTGCCGCCGGCCAGCAGGCGGGCGTCCGGGTTGGCGCTGTAGATGTCGGCCAGATCGTCCACCGTCAGCGGGGAGAGGCAGCGCTTGTCGCCGCTGTTCAGCTCGGCGGTCTCACGCGGCTCGATGGCTTTCAGCTGGGCAATGGTTTCCGCTTCGCGGGCGTCGAACTGGTCCGGCTGCTTACCGCAGCAGGCCTGTTCGGCGGCTTCAAGAATGGGGCGGTAGCCGGTGCAGCGGCAGAGGTTCCCGGCCAGCGCTTCGTGAGTCTGGTGCGGATCGTATTCGTTCACCGCGCCGGCGTTCTTCTGTAGGGCAAACAGGCTCATGACGAAGCCGGGGGTGCAGAAGCCGCATTGCGAGCCGTGGCAGTCGACCATGGCCTGCTGGACGCTGTGCAGCCGGCCCTGGTCCTTGAGGTCTTCGACGCTGATCAGCTGCTTGCCATGCAGCGCGGAAACGAAGGTCAGGCAGGAGTTGAGGGTGCGATAGCGCAGGCGGTCATCCACCAGCTCGCCGACCACCACGGTGCAGGCACCACAATCACCGGAGGCGCAGCCCTCCTTGGTTCCGGTCTTGCCACGATGCTCGCGCAGGTACTGCAGCACCGTGGTGTTGGGATCGAGCGCGCGCTCGCTGCGCAATTCTCGATTGAGGAGAAACTGGATCAAGGCGATGCCTCCGCTGTTGTTGTTCTGACGCGCAAACTATCGCTATCTGACTTTTCGGTCAACTAATTCCTGACTCAAAAGTCAATGCGGCAGGTGCGCGCAGTTCGGGCGAGATGTATCGATGCGCTCGCCCAGGTTTTCATACTGCAATTAAAGCCCGCTCAGACGGGTTCGGCCTCACCCTGCCGTCGGTAGGCGTAGGTCTCGGCGAAGCGCGAGAGCATGTAGCGGCTGCACGTCGTGCTCGGGTATTTCGGTGGGTTTTCGTCGCTGTAGCAGCCAGGCAGGCAGCTGATTTCGGTGTCCGGGTGCGGCTCGGCGAAGAACGGCATCGAGTAACGATCCACGCCCAGCGGGCTGATCACGCGATGCGGCGTCGACTTGTAACGGTCGTTGCTCCAGCGCGCCATCATGTCGCCGATGTTGACCACATAGGTGCCTTCGATGGGTGGCGCATCGATCCATTCGCCCGTGACGTTCTGCACCTGCAGGCCGCCGGCCTGATCTTGATAGAGCAGGGTGACGCAGCCGTAGTCGGTGTGCGCGCCGGCACCCTGTTGTTCGGCGCTGGTGGCCGTCTGCCGGGGCGGGTAGTGGATCATGCGAAACACACTGATGGGCTCGACGAAACGCTTGTCGAAGAAGTCGCGCTCGATGCCAAGGGCGAGCGCGATGGCACGCAGCAGTGTGCAGGCGAGATCCTGCATGTCGCGGTAGTGGCCTTCCATCAGCTCGGTCCAGCCTTCGAGCTGTAGCGGATGACGGTTGGGCCCGCGCAGCGGTTTGCCGGCCAGTACCTCGGGATGATCGGCAGGCATATGGAAACCCATGTCGAAGGTTTCCTTGAGGTCGCACGGCTGGCTCGGGTCGAGCTGCTCGGTGGCGACGGCACCATAGCCGCGGTGGTGCTGGCTCCTGGTGATGTCGATCTCGAGCTTCTGCTCGGCCGGCAGCGCGAAGAAGCGGCGGGCATGCTCGCTCAGCGTGGCGATGCGCTCGGCGCTGATCGGATAACCCTTGATGTAGAAGAAGCCCCACTCGCGGCAGGCGCGGTCGATTGCCTCGGCGACGGCCAGATGGCCGGCCTCGTCGGCGTTATAGAGCGGGGAAATATCGATGATGGGCAGTGAATTCATGGCTGACTCCGGTACGGCGCCGCCGGTCTTCTCGTACCGGCGGCTTTCGAGGGCAATGCCCCCTGCGTGCGGTTCGCCAAGTGGCGGGACGGCACGCAGATTCCGCAGTGCGCCGGCCGGACCGGCGCGGGTAACGCTTACTTCGGCATTTCAGCCTTGACGCCTTCGACGTAGTAATTCATCGAAGCGAGGTCCTTGATGCTGGCGGTCTCGCCCTCGGCGATGCGCACTTCGCCAGCCTGGTCCTTGATCGGGCCGGTGAACGGGTGGAAATCACCGCTCTTGATGCTGGCGATGATCGCTTCGGCTTCGGTCTTCACATCGGCCGGCACCAGATCGCTGATCGGCAGGCTGATGCTGTCCTGGGCCAGACCACCCCAGAAGTCTTCGGATTTCCAGGTGCCGGCCATGACCGCTTCGGCGGACTTGGTGTAGTGCGGGCCCCAGTCGTTGACGATGGAGGTCAGCACGGCCTTGGGCCCGAAGTGCTGCATGTCCGAGGCGTAACCGACGGAGTAGACGCCACGACGCTCGGCGGCCTGGATCGGCGCCGGGCTGTCGGTGTGCTGGAAGATCACGTCGACGCCCTGGTCGATCAGCGCGTTGGCGGCATCGGCTTCCTTGCCCGGATCGAACCAGGTGTTGACCCACACCACCTTGATCTCGGTGCCGGGGTTGTACTTGTCCAGAGCCAGCTGGATCGAGTTGATGTCGCGGATCACTTCCGGAATCGGGAAGGAGGCGATGTAGCCGATCTTCTTGGTTTTGGTCATCTTCGCCGCGAGGAAACCACCGACGTAGCGGCCTTCATAGGAACGGGTCAGGTAGGTGCCGACGTTCTTCGCCTGCTTGTAACCGGTGGCGTGCTCGAAGGTGACCTTGGGAAACTGCTTGGCGACTTTCAGCGTGGGGTTCATGTAGCCGAAGGAGGTGGTGAAGATCAGGTCGTAGTCGCTCTTGGCCATGTTGCGGATGACCCGCTCGGCATCGGCGCCTTCCGGCACGTTCTCGACGAAGCTGGTCTTCACCTTGTCGCCCAGTTTTTCTTCCATGTACTTGCGGCCCTGCTCATGCTGGTAGGTCCAGCCGTGGTCGCCGATCGGGCCGATGTAGACGAAGCCGACCTTCAACGGATCGGCGGCCGACGCCGCGGCGGTCGTCAGTGCGGCGCTGAAGCCGATCGCTGCGGCAAGTGCACGCAGCAGGGTTTTCCGAGTGTTGTTCTGCATGGCGGGTGACGCTCCTGTTTGTCTAGCTACAGAGCCTGTGTTGGCTGATAGCTGGTTAGCAAAAAGCTGACCAACTGGACAGATACCTTGGTTGTACCGGATTGCGGCCGCTTCGACTCGACTGGGGGGCCAGTCGAGGCTTGCGCTGGTGCGCCAGTAATCCACGGCGCCCAGCTTTGGTGCAAGCTTGGATCATTACCAGTCAGCCGTTTACCAGCTGCCGGGCTGCCTGCTGGTGATCGGCGATCAGTCCCTGCACGTCGAGGCCTTCGACCTGGCCGTCGATGACGCGCCACTTGCCGCCGACCATCACCCGGTCGGCACGGTCGGCGGCGCACAGCAGCAGCGCGGCGACAGGGTCGTGGCTGCCGGAGAAGCGCAGTTCGTCGAGCTTGAACAGGGCGAGGTCGGCCTGCTTGCCGACCGCCAGTTCGCCGATGTCGCTGCGCCCGAGCAGGCGTGCGGAGCCGCGGGTGGCCCAGCCGAGCACCTTCTGCGGGGTGATCTTCTCGGCGCCGTAGCGCAGGCGCTGGATGAACAGCGCCTGGCGCGCCTCGAGCATCATGTTGGAAGCATCGTTGGAGGCCGAACCGTCGACGCCCAGGCCGATGATGGCGCCCTTCTCCTCGAGTTCCAGGGTATGACAGATGCCCGAGGCCAGGCGCATGTTGGAACTCGGGCAATGGCAGATGCCGACGCCAGCCGCGCCCAGGCGATGAATCTCCACCTGGTTGAAGTGAATGCCATGAGCCAGCCAGGTCCGCGGGCCGAGCCAGCCGACACTCTGCAGGTAGTCCACGGTGCGCATGCCGAAGCGCTGCGCGCAGAACTCCTGTTCGTCCAGTGTCTCGGCCAGATGCGTATGCAGGCGTACGTCGCGCGCTTCGGCCAGCTCTGCGCAGGTACGCATGATGTCGGTGGTGACCGAGAACGGCGAGCAGGGCGCCAGGGCGATCTGGATCTGCGCGCCGTCGCCGCGCTGGTGGTAGCGATCGATCAGCCGCTCGCTGTCGGCAAGAATCGTCTCGGCGTCCTGCACCACGCTCTTGCAGGGCAGACCGCCGTTCTCCTTGGACAGGTTCATCGACCCGCGGGTGAGCATGGCGCGCATGCCCAGTTCGCGGACGGCCTCGACCTGAATGTCGATGGCATCCTCGAGCCCGCCCGGAAACAGGTAGTGGTGATCCGCTGCCGTGGTGCAGCCGGACAGCAGCAATTCGGCCAGCGCCACCTTGCTCGCCAGCTGCAATGCCTCTGGCGTGAGTCGCGCCCAGACCGGGTAGAGGGTCAGCAGCCAGTTGAACAGTGGCTCGTTGACCACCGGCCCCCAGGCGCGGGTGAGGGTCTGGTAGAAGTGGTGATGGGTGTTGACCAGCCCCGGCAGCACCACGTGCTCGCGGGCGTCGAAGGTCTCGTCCACCGGCAGCGCGGGCGAGGCCCCGGTGGCGAGCATTTCGACAATGACGCCGTTCTCGACCACCAGTCCGCCGGGGGCCTGATGGTCGTTTGCGGTGAACAGAGCGAGGGGATTCTTGATCCAGATACGGTCAGCGGGCATGGCCGGCTTTCTCCTGAAGGGTTGAGTTCAGAGTAGCCAGCTCAGTTATGCCCTGTCTGCTGATCCAGGGGGGCGGAGGGGCTGCCTCTGCCGCGGGCCAAAAGATAAGGGATGTCACAGGGGCTGCCAAGGCCTGGCTAGTGGCAACAGTCTTGAATCCGGCACCGAATTCAGCCTGTCGCAGACAAAGCCCTGGTCAGTCTCCACCAGTGGCAGCAGTTGCTCGGCCAGGCGCAGCGGTGCGACCGCGTTGGTGTAGAACAGCTGGCCGACTTCCGCTTGCGTGGCTTGTGTGGCCGGTTTGTTCTGCGGGCCTGCGACGCCTGCGTTGACGAACAGCACATCCAGCCTCGTACCCGCCAGGCGTCCGGCGAGCTGATCGACACTGGCCGCATCGTCCATATCCAGCGTTTCGACGCGCAGCTGCGGTATCTGGCGCAGCGTGTCGGCGTGCTGCGGATCGCGTACCGTGGCGATCACCTGCCAGCCTGCGCTGGAAAACTGCTTCGCCAGGCCAAGGCCCAGGCCGCGGGAAGCGCCGACGATGAGTACGGTTTTTTGCATGGTGCGTCCTCGGTAGTCATGACTGGCCGGCAAGAATAGCGCGACAGTGACGTCTGCGGGATGCTCGCGCGGCCTGCGGCATTCGACCGCTGCCTGAGTGTTGCAAGCCGTTTCCCGGCGATGGCATCGAAGGCTCTATTTCGGCTCTTATGAACTAACTTTGGCGGTGCGCTCGACCGCGTCGAATCAATGAGCAGGGGGATCCATGCCCGAACAGCAAACCCGATCGAACCGTTGGCATGCATGCCAGACCGATGAGGCGTTGCGAGCGCTGGATTCTTCGAGTGCCGGCCTCACTCATGAGCAGGCCCAGCAGCGGCTGCTCCAGTACGGCGCCAATCGGCTCGACGAAGCCAAGCCGGCGAGCATCTGGCAGCGTCTGCTGCGCCATGTAAACAACGTGCTGCTTTACGTGCTGATCGCCGCTGCGCTGGTCACCGCGCTGATGGGCCACTGGGTCGATACCTTCGTGATCCTGGTGGTGGTAGTGCTCAATGTGGTCATCGGCTTCGTCCAGGAAGGCAAGGCAGAAAAGGCATTGCAGGCCATCCGCCATCTGCTGGCGCCCCACGCGGTGGTGCTGCGCGATGGTCGCCAGCAGGATATCGATGCGGCCGATCTGGTGCCTGGCGATGTCGTGCTGCTGGCTTCGGGCGACAGCCTGCCGGCCGATGTGCGTTTGCTGCAGGCGCGCAATCTGCGGGTCGACGAGGCGGCGCTGACCGGTGAGTCGGTCCCCGTCGACAAGCAGGTCGATGCCGTGGCCGCTGATGCTTCGATTGGTGATCGCCTCTGCATGGGCTATGCCGGCACGCTGGTGACCCAGGGCCAGGCTCGCGCCGTAGTGGTCGCCACCGGGGCGGCCACCGAGATCGGCCGGATCGGTCGCATGCTGGAATCGGTAGAGCAGGGCACCACGCCGCTGCTGCGCAAGATGGAAGAGTTCGGTCGCATTCTGACCATGGTCATTCTGGCTACCGGTGCGCTGCTGTTTCTCTTTGGCACGTTGGTGCGCGGCATGGGCGCCGGCGAAATGTTCATGGCCGCGGTGGGACTGTCGGTGGCGGCTATTCCGGAGGGGCTGCCGGCGATCATGACCATCACCCTGGCTATCGGCGTACAGCGCATGGCCACCCGCAACGCGGTGATTCGCCGTCTGCCGGCGGTGGAGACCCTCGGTTCGGTGACGGTGATCTGCTCGGACAAGACCGGCACGCTGACCCGCAATGAGATGACCGTGCAGCAGGTGATTTGCGCCGGCCAGTCAGTGGAAGTCGAAGGTGCCGGTTACGCGCCGCAGGGTGCATTGCTGTTCGAAGGCTCAACAGTCGAGCCGGCCTTGCTGCAGAAGCGCTCGCCGGCCGCCCGCGCTCTGGTCGAAGCCGCCGCGCTGTGCAACGACGCCAGCCTGCACGAGAAGGACCAGGCCTGGATGCTGGCCGGCGACCCCACCGAAGGCGCGTTGCTGACCCTGGCGATGAAGGCCGGGTTGTCGCCGACGGTGCTGCAGGTCGATCGGCCGCGGCTGGATGTGATCCCTTTCGAGTCCGAGCATCGCTTCATGGCAACGTTGCATGACTGCGAAGGCGCGCGCGAAGTGCTGCTCAAGGGCGCGCCGGAGCGAGTGCTGGCGATGTGTTCCTACCAGCTCGAAGCCGATGGCGATGAGCGCCCACTGAACGAAGCGCATTGGCACGAGCAGATCGAGGCGCAGGCGCGTGCCGGGCGGCGCGTGCTGGCGCTGGCCCGGCGCAGGCTGGCCGCCGACAAGGAGGATCTCGACCATGCCGATGTCGCCAGTGGCCTTACGCTGCTCGGCCTGGTGGGCATCATCGACCCGCCGCGTGACGAGGCGATAACCGCAGTCGCGCAGTGCCGCGCGGCCGGCATTCGCGTGGTGATGATCACTGGCGACCACGGCGTCACTGCCAGTGCCATTGCCAGACAGCTGGGCATGGGCGATGACATCAAGGCGATCACCGGGCCGGAGCTGGAGCTGATGGATGAAGCGGCCATGCGCCAGGCCGTTGCCGAGGCCCGCGTGTTCGCCCGCGCCAGCCCGGAACACAAGCTGCGTCTGGTGCGCGCGCTGCAGGCCAACGGCGAGGTGGTCGCCATGACCGGTGACGGCGTCAACGATGCGCCGGCGCTGAAGCAGGCGGACGTCGGCGTGGCCATGGGCATGAAAGGCACCGAGGCAGCCAAACAGGCTGGCGCGATCGTGCTGGCGGACGACAATTTCGCCTCCATCGCCCATGCGGTGGAAGAAGGGCGGACGGTCTACGACAACCTGCGCAAGACCGTGACCTTCCTGCTGCCGATCAACGGGGGTGAATCGCTGTCGCTGTTGCTTGCCGTGCTGCTCGGCATCGCCTTGCCGATCACCCCGGTGCAGGTGCTCTGGGTCAACATGGTCAGCTCGGTGGCACTGGCGCTGGTGCTGGCCTTCGAGCCGACCGAGGCGGATGTGATGCAGCGTCCGCCGCGGCGGCCGGACGAACCGATGCTCTCGCGCTTCGTCATCTGGCGGATCTTCTTCGTCTCGGCGCTGTTTCTTGCCGGCATCTTCGGTATGTATCAGTGGATGCTGTCCCAGGGCGCGACGGTCGAGGCGGCGCGCACGGTAGCGGTGAATACACTGGTGTGCATGGAGGTGTTCTATCTGTTCAGCGTGCGCTATCTGAAGGCACCGTCCTTCACCGTGCAAGGCGTGAAGGGCACGCCACGGGTGCTGGTGGCGGTGTTCGGCGTGTTCGCGCTGCAGCTGCTGTTCACCTACGCGCCATTCATGCAGTCGCTGTTCGCCTCCGAGGCGCTGTCACTGACTACCGGCGTACTGGTGGTGCTCGCCGGGGTGGCGGTGCTGCTGATTCTGGAAATTGAGAAGGCGTTGCTGCGTCGCGTCGGGGCTGGGCCGTGAGGCGGTCGGGCCGCCTGGCAGTCAGAGCGGCGGCAGTTCTTCCATCAGGTCGGTGGCATAGATGCCAGGGATGTGCAGGTCGCTCTTGGCGAGCTGCTGGCCTTCCATCTGCGGCTGGGTCACCCAGGTAAGGATGTCGTAATAGCGGCGGATGTTGGCCACGAAGTGCACGGGCTCGCCGCCGCGGGCGTAACCATAACGGGTTTTGCTGTACCACTGCTTCTGCGACAGACGCGGCAGCATCTGTTTCACGTCCAGCCACTTGTTGGGGTCGAGCCCTTCGGCTTCGGCCAGCTTGCGCGCATCTTCCAGATGACCACCACCGACGTTGTAGGCGGCGAGGGCGAACCAGGTGCGATCCGGCTCCTCGATGCTCTCCGGCAGGCCCGTATGAATCTTGACCAGGTACTTGCCGCCGCCCTGGATGCTCTGCACCGGGTCGAGGCGGTTGGTCACGCCCATGGCGTTAGCGGTGCGCAGGGTCAGCATCATCAGGCCGCGCACGCCGGTCTTGGAGGTGGCCTCCGGTTGCCAGTGGGATTCCTGATAGCCGATCGCGGCGAGCAGACGCCAGTCGATGCCGTGTTGCTTGGCCGTTTCGCGGAAGGCCTTTTCGTAGCGCGGCAGTCGTTGCTGCAGGTGTTTGGCGAAGGCGTAGGCGCCGACGTAACCGAGCACGTCGACATGGCCGTAGTAGCGCTCGCGCAGGCGCTGCAGTGTGCCGTTCTGCTGCGCCTGTTCGAGGAAGGCGTCGGCCGCCTTGAGCAGGCTGTCGTCCTCGCCCTTGGCGACGATCCAGGCCAGGCTGTTCTGCTCGCCCACATCGAAACCGGCGCGGATGTTGGTGAAGTACACCTGGTTCATGGACATCTCGTTCGATTCGACCAGGGTCAGGTCGATCTGCCCCTCATCGACCATGCGCAACAGGTCGACCACTTCCACCGCATCGGATTCCTCGTAGCGCAGCTCCGGGTACTCGGCCTGCAGCGAGGCGAGTTTTTCCGCCTGGCTGCTGCCCTTGAGCACCAGGATGCGCTTGCCGATCAGGTCCTGCGGATTAGTCGGCCGGCGCTGGCCGCTGCGGTAGACCACCTGAGTGGTGACGTCGAGATAGGAACGGGTAAAACGGGCGAGCTCCATCCGCCCTTCGCTGGCGACCAGACCCGCAGCAGCGAGAGCCGGACCGCCGGGGCGGTTCAGGCGGCTGAAGATTTCTTCGATGTTGTCGGCAGTTTCAATCTGCAGTTCGACGCCGAGATTGCTGGCGAAACGCTTGACCAGCTCGTACTCGAAGCCGGCCTCGCCGTTGCGATCCTGGAAATAGGTAGAAGGGCTGTTGCGGGTGATCACGCGCAGTACGCCTTCCTCCTGTATACGCTCCAGCTCGCTGGGCTTCTCGGCGCAGCTGCTGAGCATCAGGAAGAGTCCGGTCGCCAACAGCCAGATGGCGCAGCGCTTGCGGAACACGGTTTGGGCAAACATCGGCGCAGTATACGCAAAGGCGAACCGCCACCATATCTGGACAGCAAACCGGCTCTCTGCTAAGCGAGCAGCGTTGGCGATGTACGGTAGAGCTGTTGGCGACTGGCTGTGGCGCGGGAGTTGGGCATAATGCCGACCCGATCTGCCGCTGTATCGAGGCTTTCCTTTCCATGACCGAGGTGATGCCCAAACCCTGGTTCGTCTATCTGGTCCGCGCCGCCAATGGTGCGCTGTACTGCGGCATCAGCGACGACGCGCAACGGCGCTTTGCCGAGCATCAGCGAGGGCGCGGCGCGCGCTTCTTCCATTCCAGTCCGGCACAGGCGCTGGTCTACGTCGAGGCTTGCGCCAGCAAGGGCGATGCGCTGCGGCGGGAGATCGCCATCAAGCGATTGGACAAGCGTGCCAAGGAGCGCCTGGTGGCCCTCGCCGCTCCGCTTGCGTGAATGATGCGTTAATCAGCCGGTAGGCTCGCTTGGGCAGAGCGTCTAAGCTGACGGTCCCGTTCTCACCTAACACCCGGCGGAGCCTGCCATGCACGAGCTGATCCTGCACCACTATCCCACCTCGCCCTTTGCCGAAAAGGCGCGTCTGATGCTGGGTTTCAAGCAGTTGTCCTGGCGCTCGGTGATGATCCCTCCGGTCATGCCCAAGCCCGATCTCACCGCGCTGACCGGGGGCTATCGGCGCACACCGGTACTGCAGGTCGGTGCCGATATCTATTGCGATACCGCGTTGATTGCCCGTCGCCTCGAAGCCGAGAAGGCTACGCCGGCGCTGTTTCCCGAAGGGCAGGAATTTGCCGCCGCGACGCTGGCCAAGTGGGCCGACTCGGTGTTGTTCCTGAATGCGGTGAGCCTGGTGTTCCAGCCGGAATCCATGGCGGTGCGCTTTGCCCAGGTGCCGAAGGAGTTCGTTCAGACCTTCAGCAAGGACCGCGCGCAGCTGTTCGCCAATGGCTCGGTCAGTCGCGTTCCGCTGGAGCAGGCGAAGAACGACTGGCCGACCTTTATGGGGCGCCTGCAGCAGCAGCTGGCGCGCGAGGAGGGCGAGTTCCTGCTCGGTGCGGCGCCATCGATCGCCGACTTCGCCGTCGCGCATTGCCTCTGGTTCCTGCGTGCCACGCCCGTTACGGCGCCGCTGGTGGATGCCTATCCGGAGGTCAGTGCCTGGCTCGCCAAGGTCCTCGGCGTCGGGCATGGCTCGAGCAGTGAGCTGTCCGCTGAAGACGCCCTGCGCATGGCTCTGGAGGCTGAGCCGGCCGCGCTGCCGGATGATGCTTTTGCCGAGCCAAACGGTTTCCACGAAGGCCAGCAGGTCGCGATCGCCGCAGTGGATTACGGCGCCGATCCGGTCGAGGGCGAGCTGGTATTTGCCGGTCTCGAGGAGCTGATCCTGCGCCGTAGCGATGATCGAGTTGGGGTCGCGCATGTGCACTTCCCGCGCGTGGGCTACCGGATCGATGCGCGCTGAAAGCTAGTGCGGCGGGGCTGACCCGCGGCGTAGCCGCGGCAGTTCCGCAGCGAGGTCGCGGAAGTAGGCGATGCGCTCGTAGCACAGGGTGAGCTCGCCGCTGATGCGGTTGAACCAGGCATCCGGAGCGCCGCAGGTGCTCATGCGCAAGGTCAGGTCGCGGGGTAGCTCGAAGGCCTCGCTGGCCTTGGCCGCGACCGCCTCCAGTTCGCCGCTGGCGCGAATCTTTTCCAGCAATTCGGTACCGCCCGGCAGATGCCCGGGTGGCGTGTCGTAGATCACCCGAATGCGGTGCCGTGCCGGTCGCTCGTTGCTGCGGCCGAAATGCTCACGAAACCACTGCACCGCGTGGGCCGCCTGTGCGTATTCCTCGGGGCAGTACAGCGCGCGCTCCACCGGCAACCCGCTGACCTCCAGTACCCAGTCGAGCCGATCCGGATCGCTGCCATAGGCTAGGCAGGCGATGTTGTAGAAGCGCTGGGCATCCAGTGCGTGACTGTCCCAGACTGGAATTTCGGTGCCGCTGCGTTCGGCGCTCTGCCATTCCAGACGCCAGTAATCGGCGACGTCCATCAGCTTGGCGTAGAAGTCGTCGCGGTGCTGTTCCTGCTGCAACAGGAACAGGCCCATGAAACCCAGCTGGTCGGCAGCGTCTTCCTCACGGCCAAGCACCGGCAGCTGCAGTTCGCTGATCAGCAGGTGCCCCATCTCGTGCATCAGGGTGAATTCGGAATTGGCGACCGTGAAGCGGACCTCGTCCACCGACAGCTCCGCTGCCGGGTCGCCTTGCTGCGCCTGCGCCAGCAACGGCAGAAGTAGCAGCGGCAGCAGCGCGAGGCACTTCATGGCGTGCTGTCCAGATCGGCATGGGTGAATGGCGCCGGGCGTGTCGGCCAGGTGAGCGCCATGCGCTCGAATTCGCGGGCGAGCAGGCTGGCCACGAGCAGGTCGCGCAGCCAGCGGTGATCGGCCGGTATGACGTACCAGGGTGTTTCGAGGCTGTGGCTGTTGCTCAGCACCTCGGCCCATTGCGCCTGTTGCTGGGCGAAGTTGCGGTGGTCTCGAAGATCGCCGAGGGTCAGCTTCCAGCGTTTTTCCGGCTGCTCCAGGCGGCGATGCAAACGCTGCTTCTGCTCGCTGGCCGAAAGTTGCAGGTAACACTTGAGCGGCTGGATGCCTGTGGCCGGCAGCTCGTGCTCGAAAGCCTGGATTGCGGACTGACGCTGCGGGATGTCGGCGGGCGTGCACAGGCCATCACGCAGATCGCTGACCAGCGCTTCGTAGTAGCTGCGATTGAATACGCCGAGCATGCCGGGCGCCGGCAGTCGCTCCCGGTAGCGCCTGAGGAAGTCCTGGCGACGTTCTTCTGCGCTCGGCGCCTGGAAGCTGTGTGGCGACAGCCCGATTGGGTCGAGGCCACCGAGCACGCGGCGGATCACGCCGTTCTTGCCGGAGCAGTCCGGCCCTTGCAGTACCAGCAGCAACGCATCCCTGCGGTTGGCCCAGAGCATGGTCTGCTGCACCCGCAGCCAGTCCTTCAGGCTCGCCAGCTGTGCCTGAGCCTGTGCTTTGTCGAGGCTGTAACAGTGGGCCGGATCACGCGCCAGCGGTGCCGCCGGGTCGCACAGGCAGTCATCGAGAATGGCGTCCGCCAGGCGCATGGCGTGGTCAGTCCTTGCGCCGCTTGAGCTGGTCCTTCAGTTGGGTCGGCAGCTGGCGGATGATCAGCATGTCGCGCGCCTCGTCGTACTCGACCTTCGAGCCCAGCAGATGCGACTCGAAGCTGATCGACAGCCCTTCGGCGCGCCCGGTAAAGCGTTGAAACTGGTTGAGCGTGCGCTTGTCGGCCGGAATCTCTGGCGACAGGCCGTAGTCCTTGTTGCGGATGTGCTCGTAGAACGCGCGTGGGTTTTCCTCGTCGATCACCCCGGACAGCTCCTCCAGCGACATCGGCTCGCCGATCTTCGCCTGGCTGCTGGCATAGCCGACCAGCGCGCTGGTCTTCTCCCGCGCTTTTTCCTCGGGCAGGTCCTCGCTTTCGACGTAGTCGCTGAAGGCCTTGAGCAGCGTGCGCGTCTCGCCCGGGCCATCGACGCCTTCCTGGCAGCCGATGAAGTCGCGGAAGTACTCGGACACCTTCTTGCCGTTCTTGCCCTTGATGAAGGAGATGTACTGCTTGGACTGCTTGTTGTTCTGCCACTCGGAGATGTTGATCCGCGTCGCCAGGTGCAGCTGGCCGAGGTCGAGGTGCCGGGCTTCGGTCACGTCCAGCGAGTCGGTAACGGTGACGCCGTTGCTGTGGTGCAGCAGGGCGATGGCCAGGTAATCGGTCATGCCCTGCTGGTAGTGGGCGAACAGCACGTGGCCGCCGGTGGACAGGTTGGATTCCTCCATCAGCTTCTGCAGGTGCTCGACTGCCTGGCGGCTGAATGCGGTGAAGTCCTGATTGCCTTCCATGTACTGCGCGAGCCAGCCGCTGAACGGATAGGCGCCGGACTCCTCGTGAAAGAAGCCCCAGGCCTTGCCCTGCTTGGCGTTGTAGCTCTCGTTGAGATCGGCCAGCAGGTTCTCGATAGCCTGGGAGTTGCCCAGCTCCGAGTCACGGGCGTGGAGCACGGCGGGGGTGCCGTCCGGCTTTTTCTCGATCAGATGGACGATGCAGTGGCGGATGGGCATGGTGGTCTCACGGCTGGAATGCAACAGGTTGGGCAGTTTACCCGAGAGCGGGTGGTGCGTGCCTGCAGCCGAAGCTGCGGTCTGGCGGAGTCGATCTGTGTCAAGGACGCCTGGCGGCGTTGGGGTTAGCCTGCCGTACACCAGACGATAGCGGGAGGCGTAGATGAGCGGAACCTTGGACTGGCTGGGTGTGGCGCGCGGTCGTTTCCTGCTGCTGACGCTGAGCTGCGTGGCGCTCGGGCTGGCCTTGGCAGCGCGCGGGAGCGCGGAAGCGATGTCCTACAGTGATGCACTGCTGGTGATGCTCGGCGCCCTGGCGGCCCATGTGGCTGTCAATGCGCTCAACGAATGGGGTGATTACCGCAGTGGGCTAGACTTGCAGACCCGCCGCACGGCATTCAGCGGTGGCAGCGGTACCTTGGTGACCCATCCGCATCTACTGGGTCGCACATTGCTGCTCGGTCTCGGCAGCCTGCTGACCTGCGCGCTGATCGGCCTGTTCTTCCTGCTGCGCCAGCCGCCGCTGTTGCTCAGTCTGGCGCCGATCGGTCTGGCGGGACTGTTGCTGGTGCTGCTTTACACGCCTTGGCTGACCCGCCACCCCTGGCTGTGCCTGTTCGCGCCGGGCTTGGGCTTCGCGCTGATGGTGCTGGGTACGCGCATCGTTCTCGGCGGCGCGCCGGATCTCGGCGATCTGTGGTTGATCCTTCCCCCTCTGCTGCTCTGCAACAACCTGCTTTTGCTCGGCCAGTTTCCGGACATTGATGCCGACCGCGCTGTCGGCCGGCGAACCCTGCCGATGCATATCGGCTGCGCCAACGCCGTGTGCGTGGCGCTTGCGCAATGGCTGCTGGCCTACGGCGTACTCCTGGCTGTGCTGGCGCAGCCAGGCCTGGCCGGTGGCGCACTCGGCTTGTTGACCTTGCCGTTGGCCCTGCGAGCGGCATGGTTGCTGCGTCGCGAACCGCTGCAGGCGCAACGCCTGCTGCCGGCATTGGGGCTGAACGCTGCGGTCAGCGTAGCGACGCCGTTGTTGATGGCCGTAGGGTTGCTGGCGCTATAGCGTTCCGCGAGAGCGGAGGGCTCCCGCTCGGACAAATGGGGTGACGAAAGAAAGGCTTAACTGAGTAAACTGGTCGCCTTTTCTTCGAGGAATGACACCCATGACCGCTGCATGGCGCAACTCAGCCTGGATTCTCGCTGGTGGCTCGCTGATCCTTGCGATATCCCTTGGCGTGCGCCACGGCTTCGGTCTGTTCCTGCCGCCTATGAGTGCCGAGTTCGGCTGGGGCCGTGAGGTGTTCGCTTTCGCCATTGCGATACAGAACCTGATCTGGGGGCTGGTGCAACCGGTGACCGGCGCGTTGGCGGATCGCTTCGGCGTGGCCCGTGCGGTGCTGATCGGCGGCATTCTCTACGCCGTGGGCCTGGCGTTGATGGCGCTTTCCGATTCACCGGCGACCCTGACACTCAGTGCTGGCCTGCTGATCGGGCTGGGGCTTTCGGGCACTTCGTTCTCGGTGATCCTCGGTGCAGTGGGGCGGGCGGTGCCGCCGGAGAAGCGCAGCATGGCGATGGGCATCGCCAGTGCCGCCGGCTCCTTCGGCCAGTTCATCATGCTGCCGGGCAGCCTCGGCCTGATTGAATGGCTGGGCTGGTCGTCGGCACTGCTGGCGCTTGGCTTGCTGGTCGCGCTGATCGTGCCGCTTGCCGGGATGATGCGCAGCCCGGCGCAGGCGCCCGCGGCACCCGGCACGCAGCAGTCACTGGGCGAGGCGCTACGCGAAGCGGCCGGGCATTCCGGATTCCGTCTGCTGGCCCTGGGCTTCTTCGTCTGCGGCTTCCAGGTGGTCTTCATCGGTCTGCACCTGCCGGCCTATCTGGTCGATAAGCACCTGCCGGCGCAGGTCGGCACCACTGTGCTGGCACTGGTCGGGCTGTTCAATGTGGTCGGCACCTATACCGCCGGTTGGCTGGGCAGCTGCTATTCGAAACCGAAGCTGCTGGCCGGGTTGTACCTGATTCGCGGTGTGGTGATCAGTATCTTCCTGCTGGCACCATTGAGTGTCTGGAGCGCCTATGCCTTCGGTATCGCCATGGGCTTGCTCTGGCTGTCTACGGTGCCGCTGACCAACGGCACCGTGGCGACCATGTTCGGCGTGCGCAACCTGTCGATGCTCGGCGGCATCGCCTTTCTCTTCCATCAGCTGGGATCGTTCTTCGGCGGCTGGCTTGGCGGCTGGCTGTACGACCGCACTGGTAGCTACGACCTGGTCTGGCAGATCGCAATCGCGCTGAGCCTGATGGCAGCGGTGCTCAACTGGCCGATCCGTGAGCAGCCAGTCGAGCGACTGCGCGAGGCGCAGGTCAACTGATGAAGCCGCTCTGGCTTGGTATTGCCGGCGCGGCGCTGCTGGGTCTGCTGGCACTTGCCTGGTGGGGCTGGCAGCGTGGCGGCCTGGCGCTTTTGCAGATGGGCCTTGGCACCTGCTGAAGCCGATTCTTCCGCGACCTCCAGATTCCTTCTTTTTAGCGTGACCGGCTTGTCTGGTCGCGCCGCCGGCGGTTACCGCTGCGATGCCCACCTCTGTAGCCGGCGAACTGCGACGAACGTGACGGAATCAATTCGAAATTCGTTGCTCCAAAGCGAAGCGGCGTAGAAGAAGTTAAGAACAAATCGCTGGTTCTTAGCAGCACGCTATCGGCTTTTGTGCGTGTACGCCCGTGAACAAGCGGCAGCCTGGGAGTCCTGTTCTACGACTCAGCTGTCGCATAACCGTCATCAACAGTTGGTAAATACCTGCGGCACGCAGTCAATGGAGCAACAAGCAATGTCCACCCTTACCGAACTCGCCCAACAAATCGCCAAGCTCTATCCGTTGAAGGACAAGCGTGTAGGCAAGCGTTATCGCGTGGTAGGCGAGCTGGCCGGGATGACGGAACTGGAAGAGATCAACGGCGAACCGCGCTATATCCAGACCATGGCGCTGAAGAACAAGCAGCTCTGGGACGTGGCGGTCTAACGCCCTCCGTTGGCGCCTGCCTGAATCTCACCCTTTCGGCCAGCGCTCGGCGCGCCAGGTCGCCTGCTCAGCTTCGGTCAGAAACGTCCAGGCAACGAAGCGGCTCTTCTTCTGCCCCTGCGCCATGTCCAAGGTATGCACCTGGCGGGCACCGAGGCGTTTCAGCCGTGCCTCCAGCGGCGCCACGTTGGCGCCCTTCGATACCAATGTGCTGAACCAGTAGACCTGTCCGGCGAACAGGGCGCTTTCCTCCGCCATGCGCGCGACAAAGGCCGCTTCGCCACCCTCGCACCAGAGCTCTGCCGCCTGACCGCCGAAGTTGAGCGCGGGCAGCTTGCGGCTGGGGTCGAGCTTGCCCAGGTTGCGCCACTTGCGCTGGCTGCCACTGCTGGCTTCGGCTTGCGAAGCATGGAAGGGCGGATTGCACAGCGTCAGGTCGAACCGATCCTCCGGCAACACCATGCCCTTGAAGATGTGCTTCGGCGCTGCCTGCTGCCTCAATTCGATGGCCTTGGCGAGGCCGTTGGCCGAGACGATGGTGTGCGCCGAGGCCAGAGCCGTAGCGTCGATATCACTGCCGGTGAAGCGCCAGCCGTATTCCCGGTGGCCGATCAGCGGGTAGATGCAGTTGGCGCCGGTGCCGATGTCCAGCGCGTGAATGGCGGTGCCGCGGGGAATGGCGCTGGCATCGTTCTGCGCGAGCAGATCGGCCAGTCCGTGCAGGTAATCAGCGCGCCCTGGCACCGGCGGGCACAGGTAGCCAGGCGGAATGTCCCAGTGCTGGATTCCGTAGAACTGCCTGAGCAGCGCGCGATTGAACACCCGCACCGCATCCGGATTGGCGAAGTCGATGCTCTGCTTGCCGTAGGGGTTGATGATCACATGCTCGGCGAGCTCAGGGCAGCCGGCGATCAGCGCGGGGAAGTCGTAGCGGCCGGTGTGGCGGTTGCGTGGATGCAGCACCGCCTTGGCTTCGGCGCGGGCAGGCTGCGGGGTTGGGCTCGGGGATTTGCGCGGCATTTGATCGGCGGAGGTTGGCGGCTGGGGCGGGCATTGTCCCACAACCGCTGCTGACGGATAGGCTTGATGCTAGCGCCGACGCGGCACCATCAGCATCCAGAACAGCCCCCAGAGCAGCGCCCCCGCGCCGAGCCAGAAGGCACTGTGCAGGCTGCCGCCCATCCCCATCCAGATACTGGTCAGCCAGGGTGCGGCGAGTTGGGTCAGGCCGTAGAGTGCGATCAGCGCCGCCGACAGCCGCGGTCCTTGATGTGGATGCAGTGTCCGCGCCAGACGCTGGGTCAGCAGCACGGTGCCGAGAAAGGTGCCGCCGACCAGTACCGCACAGAGCAGGATGCCGACCGCGCCCGGCAGCAGCAGCGCGGCCAGCACGCCGAGCAGCTGGGTGAGATAGCTCAGGCGCAAGGCGATGTCGTCACCCATGCGCACGCCGAGACGATTCCACAGCCAGGGCGATGGCAGGGTCGCCAGCGCTACCACCAGCCAGCTACCACCGATCAGGAAGTCACCGGGCTCCACCTGCAGGCGCGCGACCATCGGCAGAAACGTCATCGGCAGGATGTAGCCCATCCCGGCACCGGCGTAAGAAAGAAACAGTGGTGTGCTGGAGCGATCGAGCAGCTTGCCGCTGGGTGGCTCCGCGGAAGGATGAGCCTTTTCCTCGTCAGGCACGTCCAGCCGCGACAGCTGGCGCCAGCCCCACCAGGCCAGCGGTATCGACAGCAGCGCCGCCGGCCACCAGCGCTCGGCACCGAGCAGATACCCATCGCTCAGGCTGACCAGCAGGCTGGAGAGAATCAGGCCGACGCAGACGCCGAGATAGACCAGGCCGCTGGAGGACACGCGCTGCTGGCGTGCCAGCCATTCGAGGATCAGCGAGGGCGCCTGGACGAACACCAGGCCGTTGCTGATGCCGTTGGCCAGGCGCAAGGCAGCCAGCGCATCGGCGGATTCGGCCTGGGTCTGCAGCAGGCTGCTCAACACGTGCAGCCCTAGCGCCCAGGGCAGGGTGCGGCGGATCTGCGCGACGCGATGCCAGCGCACCGCGAGCAGCGCGCCGATCAGATAGCCGAGGTAGTTCCAGCTGGCGATGCTGGCGCCTTCCTGCACGCTGAGCAAGCCGTCCTCCACCAGCCAGGGCAGCAGCGGGGTATAGACGAAGCGGCCAAGGCCGTGGACGACCAACAATAGGACGGCACCGGCCAGCAGGACCGGAAACAGGGCGACACGCTGAGGCATGGAATCTGTTCTTTTTAGAATGAGAGCTGGAGCTTAACGGCTGGACCTTACCGCCGCCATGCCACTTTTCGACAGCGGCAGACGAGCCGGCGATCCGCTGCCAGCTAGATCAAAGCGGGAACAGCAGCGGAACCAGCGCCACGGAAACCGCCATCACCAACAGTGTGAAGGGCACACCGATGCGTACGAAATCAGCGAAACGGTATTGTCCTGGGCCGAGTACCAGGGTGTTCACCGGCAAGGAAATCGGTGTCATGAACGCGGCCGAGGCGGCCAGGGCGACGATCATGGCGAACGGGTAGGGCGAGGCGCCCAGCTGTTCGGCGGTGGAAAGCGCGACGGGCGCCATCAGCACGGCCGTCGCCGTATTGGAGATGAACAGGCCGATCAGCGCGGTGAGCAGGAACAGGCAGGCAAGCAGGGCATGCGGGCCGGCGTCGCCGAGCAGGCCGACCAGCCCGGAGGTAGCCAGGGCGATGCCGCCGGTCTTCTGCAGCGCCAGCGCGAACGGCAGCATGCCGACGATCAGTATCAGGCTTTGCCAGTGGATCGCCTTGTAGGCGCTGTCCATGTCGATACAGCGGAACAGGCCCATGACCAGGCAACCGATCAGCGCGGCAAGCACATTGGGCACCACGCCGCTGACCATCAGCACGATCATCACCGCCAACCCGAGCAGTGCGAAGGGGGCCTGGTTGGCGGCCGGAGCGACGTCGTCCACTTCCGCCGGCAGGCTCAACACCAGGAAATCGCGGCTCAGCCCCTGCAGCCGGTGGATGTGCTTCCAGCTGCCGGCGACCAGCAGGGTGTCGGCCGGCTTGAGCTTCTCATCCACCAGCAGCCCTTGCAGCGCCTCGCGGTTGCGCCTCAGGCCGACAACGTTGAGCTTGTGGCGGCTGCGAAACCCGAGCTGCTGGATGGTCTTGCCCGGCAGGCGCGAATCCGGCGGCAGTGCGACCTCCGCCAGGCCCAGCTCGCGTGCATGGTCGGCGTAGTAGGACGTGCTGAGCTGCAACGGTTCCAGGCCGAGTTCCTGGTAGGCGCCGAGCAGGCCGATGGCCGGGCTGGCGAGATCGACCAGCAGCACATCACCGACAAACAGTTCGGTGTTGCCGGTGGCCATCAGTAGCAGGTTGCGCAGGCGCTCGTGGCGCTCCACGGCGATCACGTTGATGCCGTATTGGCTGCGTAGTTGCAGCGCATCGAGTGCCTGGTTGGCCAGGACCGACCCCGGCAAGATCCGCAGGCGCCGCTCGCGTTCGTCGAGCCGGTAGCTCTGCGCAAGGTCGGCCAGGGTATGCCGTGGCTCCAGCGTTTCGCTGTGCTTGTCGGTGCCTAACCATCGACGTGCAACGAGCATGTATCCGATGCCCAGCAGCAGAATGGCCAGGCCGATCGGGGTGAAATCAAAGAAGGCAAAGCCCTCAAGGCCGGCGCGACGCAGCTCGCTGTTGACCACAAGGTTTGGCGGCGTCGCCACCAGGGTCAGCATGCCGCTGATCAGCCCGGCAAATGCCAGCGGCATCATCAACCGCCGCGGCGATACCTTCATGCGATTGGCGATGCCGAGCACTACGGGGATGAATATCGCCACCACGCCGGTGGAACTCATAACCGAGCCGAGCCCGGCGACCGCCAGCATCAGCAGGATCAGCAGGCGGGTTTCACTGCTGCCAGCGGCGCGCATCAGCCAGTCGCCCAGGCGATAGGCGATGCCGGTACGCACCAGGCCGTCGCCGATGACGAACAGTGTGGCGATCAGCACCACGCTCGGATCACTGAAGCCGGCGAGAGACTCCTGCACGCTGAGCACGCCGGTGAGGGGCAGGGCGACCATTGCCAGCACGGCTACCACATCCATGCGTGGCTTGTTCAGCGCGAACAGACCAATGCAGCCCGCCAGCAGCGCGAGAACCAGCAGCAGGTCGGTGTTCATGGACGATCAGGGATAATCAAGGACGGATTTGATGTGCTTCAGGTTTCGCTCGATCCAGCCTTTGTCGATCGCGCCCCAGTTGCGGATGGCATAGTGGCCGGCGTTATGCCGCTCACCATCGTCCTGCTCGAACGTGCAATCGATGTCCAGGTCCGCGAGCGCGGCAAGGGTGTCCTGGGCGGTGCGGCGCGGCATGCCGGTGGCTTCCATCAGCGTCGGAACGCTGGTGGCGCTGCCGCTGTCGATCAGCCAGGCGACGTAGAGTCGACGGTAGAAACTGGTTTTGGTCTTGCTGACGGTCATGCGTGGTCCCTGGCCAGGTCGTTGATGGCGCCTTTCGGCGGCAACGACCTGGCAGGGCGATGGCTCAGCGCAGGGCGAGCATGCCGATGTAGGTCGCGGCGCCCGCAGTGTAACCGAGGAAGGCCAGCAGGCTGACGCGCTTGATGTACCAGGTGAAGCTGATCTTCTCCATGCCCATGGCGGCGACGCCTGCGGCAGAACCAATGATCAGCGTGCTACCGCCGGTACCGGCGCATAAGGCGAGCATTTCCCAAAAGTTGCCGTCGACGACGAACTGCGACAACCAGCTGGTCTCCTCGGGGCTGGATGCAGCCAGTACGGCAGGGCTAACCAACGGATACATCTTCATCGCACCTGCCACCAGCGGCACGTTGTCGACCACCGCCGAGAGCAGACCAATGGCGTAGGTGATCGGGTAGATGTGGCCGAGCGATTCGCGCAGGGCGGTCGCGACCTGAGTCAGATGGCCGGCGGTAGCGAGGCTGGAAACGGCCAGCAGGATGCCAAGGAAGAACAGCACGCTGGGGGTGTCCACCTTGCGCAGAACGCCTACCACCGAAAGCGGGTGCTTGTCTTCGGCATTCTTGTTGCGGTGGATGAACTCGGTGGTCACCCAGAGCACACCGAGGCCGAAGAGGATGCCCATGTACGGCGGCAGGTGGGTCACGGTCTTGAATACCGGCACGAACAGCAGGGCAGCGAGGCCAAGACCGAGTACCAGATTGCGTTCGAATACCGTGGTGGTCGGCGGGTGTTTCTCGGCCAGGTGAGCACGGGCGCGCGGGCGTGGTGCCTCGCCGCGCAGACGAAAGCTGAGGATGATCAGCGGTACTAACAGGCACACCAGGCTTGGCAGGAACAGGCCGGTAATCACTCCGGAAGCGCTGATCTGGCTACCGATCCAGAGCATGGTGGTGGTCACGTCACCGATCGGCGACCAGGCACCTCCGGCGTTAGCGGCGATCACCACGACACCGACGAACAACCAGCGCTCGGGACGGCCGCGGATCAGCTTGCGCAGCAGGGAGACCATGACGATGGTGGTGGTCAGGTTATCCAGCGCTGCAGAGAGGAAGAAGGTCAGGAAACCGATGATCCACAGCAGGTGCACGCGCTTGCGTGTCTGGATGCGGTCGGTGATTACTTTGAACCCTTCATGGGAGTCGATCAGCTCGACGATAGTCATCGCCCCGAGCAGGAAGAAGAGGATCTCCGAGACTTCTCCCAAATGATGACGCAGCGATTCAACCACCACCGCCGAGGAGTCCGCCGGGTCATGGCTGCCAGGTTGCAGCAGCGGAAGAATCTGGTCGGCGCCCAGCACCAGAATGGTCCAGGTCAACACCGCGGTGAGGATCGCCGCGGCAGCCTTGTCTATTTTCAGTGGATGTTCAAAGGCTATGCATAGATAGCCTATGACGAACACGACAGCCATTAGCGCATACATCGGAGGGACTCCATCTTGAGGAACCTTGCCGGGCATGCGGGCGTGGCGACGCAGCCTCAGCGGCTGGCAGGGGAACGATACGCTAGCGAGGTGAAACAATTCGGGGCGGTGGACTGCCCTGGGAGACGGTTGCGCGTTCGGCGAAATACATGGGGCATTGCGCTTCGCAGCAGGGGACTCATTTCACATCGTCGAGCTGTTCGTCTTGGCTTTAACGGCCTGCCAGTTTGTAAAGGGGTGTTTCATGTGCGGCATAGTGTATCAGCGTTACCGGTAATAACTTGTCATCAATCAAGATGACCTTCTTAAGCAAAAAGGCCAGCACCTTTCGGGCTGGCCTTCTCGTTTAACGCTTTCGAGTGGTTGATCAGAGCGTTGCGATACGGTCGCGCTGCTCCTGCAACCGGGCTTTGGCCTGTTCGGCCTCGGCCAGTTTGGCGCGTTCCTTGTCGATCACCTCGGCCGGTGCCTTGTCGACGAAGCCGGCGTTGGACAGCTTGCCGCCGACGCGCTTGACCTCGCCGTCCAGACGCGCGATCTCCTTGTCCAGGCGTGCCAGTTCGGCGTCCTTGTCGATCAGGCCGGCCATCGGCACCAGCACCTGCATGTCGCCGACCAGAGCGATCGCCGACAGCGGCGCTTCCTCGCCGGCGCCGAGCAGGCGCACGCTTTCCAGCTTGGCCAGCTTCTTCAGCAGCGGCTCGTTGTCGGCCAGACGGCGCTGGTCCTCGGCCGAGGCATTGCCCAGCACCACGTCGATGCGCTTGGCCATGGAGATGTTCATCTCGCCGCGGATCTGGCGGATGCCCAGCATGAAGGCCTTGACCCACTCGATATCGCCTTCGGCCGCTTCATCGATGCGCTCGGGGTTGAACTCCGGCCAGGGCTGCAGCATCAGCGTCGGACCGGATTTGCCGGCCAGCGGCGCGACGCGCTGCCAGATTTCCTCGGTGATGAACGGCATGAACGGATGTGCCAGGCGCAGCGCGGTTTCCAGCACGCGCACCAGGGCGCGGCGGGTGCCGCGCTGGCGTTCGGCGCTGGCGGTTTCGTCCCACAACAGCGGTTTGACCAACTCCAGATACCAGGCGCAGTACTCGTCCCAGATGAATTCGTAGAGCGCCTGAGCAGCCAGATCGAAGCGGAAGGCTTCCAGCTGGCGGGTCACTTCGGCTTCGGTACGCTGCAGTGCGGAAATGATCCAGCGGTCCACCGAGGACAGCTCCACCGGCTCATCATTGGCGCCGGTGTCCTTGCCTTCGGTGTTCTCGAAGACGAAGTTGGCGGCGTTCCAGATCTTGTTGCAGAAGTTGCGGTAACCCTCGACGCGGCCCATGTCGAACTTGATGTCGCGGCCGGTGGAGGCCAGCGAGCAGAAGGTGAAACGCAGGGCGTCGGTGCCGTAGCTGGCGATGCCTTCGGGAAATTCGGCGCGGGTCTGCTTGGCGATCTTCTCGGCCAGCTTGGGCTGCATCATGCCGCTGGTGCGCTTGGTCAGCAGTTCATCAAGGGTGATGCCGTCGACGATGTCCAGCGGGTCGAGCACGTTGCCCTTGGACTTGGACATCTTCTGCCCCTGGCCATCGCGCACCAGACCGTGCACATAGACGGTCTTGAACGGGATCTGCCCGGTCAGGTGGGTGGACAGCATGATCATCCGGGCGACCCAGAAGAAAATGATGTCGAAGCCGGTGACCAGCACGTCGGTTGGGTGGAAGGTCTTGAGGAAATCGGTCTGCTGCGGCCAGCCGAGGGTGGAGAAGGTCCACAGGCCGGAGCTGAACCAGGTGTCCAGCACGTCCTCGTCCTGACGCAGCTCGACGTTGTTGCAGAGGTTGTACTTGCTGCGCACTTCCACTTCATCGCGGCCAACGTAGACGTTGCCGGCTTCGTCGTACCAGGCTGGAATGCGGTGGCCCCACCAGAGCTGACGGCTGATGCACCAGTCCTGGATATCGCGCATCCAGCTGAAGTACATGTTCTCGTACTGCTTGGGTACGAATTCGATCTCACCGCTCTCCACCGCAGCGATGGCTTTTTCGGCCAGCGGCTTGGTTGAGACGTACCACTGGTCGGTCAGCCAGGGCTCGATGATGGTGCCTGAGCGATCACCGCGCGGCACTTTCAGCGCATGGTCGTCGATCTTTTCCAAGAGGCTCATGGCTTCGAACTCGGCGACGATGGCCTTGCGCGCATCGAAACGGTCCATGTGCGCGTAGCCGTCTGGCAGGCTGCCGTCGAGCTTGTCGTTCACCGAACCATCGATGTTGAATACCTGGGCGCGGGCCAGGACGCAGGCGTTCTGGTCGAAGATGTTGATCAGCGGCAGATGATGGCGCTTGCCGACTTCGTAGTCGTTGAAGTCATGCGCCGGGGTGATCTTCACGCAGCCGGTACCGAATTCGAGGTCGACATAGTCATCGGCGACGATGGGGATCAGGCGGTTGACCAGCGGCAGCATGACGTGGCGGCCGATCAGACTCTTGTAGCGCTCGTCTTCAGGGTGCACTGCAATGGCGGCGTCACCGAGCATGGTTTCCGGGCGGGTAGTGGCGACCACCAGATAATCCAGGCCGTCAGCGGTCTTGCAGCCGTCCGCCAGCGGGTAGCGCAGGTGCCAGAGGTAACCCTTCTCGTCGTGGTTCTCCACTTCCAGGTCGGAAATGGCGGTGTGCAGCTTGGTATCCCAGTTGACCAGACGCTTGCCGCGGTAGATCAGGCCGTCCTCGTGCAGACGGACGAAGGCTTCCTTGACCGCTTCGGAGAGGCCATCGTCCATGGTGAAGCGCTCGCGCGACCAGTCCACCGAGGAGCCCAGGCGACGGATCTGCCGGGTGATGGTGCCGCCGGATTCTTCCTTCCACTGCCAGACCTTCTCGAGAAACTTCTCGCGTCCAAGGTCATGACGCGAAACGCCCTGCGCGCCGAGCTGGCGCTCGACGACCATCTGCGTGGCGATACCCGCGTGGTCGGTGCCAGGCTGCCACAGGGTGTTGCGGCCCTGCATGCGGCGCCAGCGGATCAGTGCATCCATGATCGCGTTGTTGAAGCCGTGGCCCATGTGCAGGCTGCCGGTTACGTTCGGCGGCGGGATCATGATGGTGTAGGGCTCGCCGGAACCTTTCGGGGCGAAATAGTTGTTCGATTCCCAGGTCTGGTACCAGGAAGTCTCGATGGCGTGCGGCTGGTAGGTCTTGTCCATGCGGCGGGACCCTTAAAACGGCTGGTCGGAAAAACGCGCAAGTATAAAGGCAAACGGCCGCGAGGTTTTGCGGCCGTGCGGGATTAACTGCGGATTAGCGCGGAGAACGCGCGGTTGGCGACGCTTCAGGGGCGCGGTGTACGAACCAGGCGCTCGAGGCGTGTTTCCAGGCGGCGTTTGAGCTCGGCTTCGATCTGCGGCACGAAGTCGTCGATGACTTCCTGCAGGATCAGGTTAGCGGCTGTGCGTAGCTCGTGATCGACATGTCTCTCGGCCAAGGAGCGGAACGCACTGCGGACACTGGTTTCCCTTGGCTCATCGTCGCTGGCGCCGCCGGCGGCTACGGCCGGTGCGGGCTCGACGATGTCGGACAGCAGCGGGATGCTGTCCGGATCAAGCGTGGCGCTGTTCGGCGGTTCGTCAGGAAAATCGTCACCGAGCAGGGCACGAATGGACTCTAGATCGCTCAGCAGCTCGGCGGGTTTGTTCGGGGCTTTCGGTGTCATCTCAGAGGTTCCGGAGGCTGCAGCATCCCGGCTGCTGCCAGGGGTTGTCCCTTGCTGTCGTATGGAGGGTTCTAAAGCTCGACCCGTTGCGGATCATAGCCCTGACGGCGATACAGGCGGAAATTCTCCCGGCAGGCGGTCAGCAGCTGCGGCTCCTGATTGACGATCTCGATGATCCGGCTGAACTGGTCAAGGTGCGATGAAAGCGTCGACGCCAGGTTGATCAGCAGCCCCTGGGCGAACGGCGGCGCCTGGTCGATACCGATGACCACAGGGGTCTGAGGCTCATCGGCATCCTGCTCGTGGGGAATGAAGCGCTCGGCGCGGAAGCTCCAGAGCAGCTCGTCCAGCTGGTTGGACTGCGCTTCGTCTACGCAACGGATGAAGACCTGCATACCATGCTGCCAGCCCTTGGCGGCCAGCTGACAGGCCGCCCGCAGGCGGCCGAGTGGGCTGTCGTCCGGCAGTACGTAGAACTCGACCCGGGTCATGAACGTGCTCCGCTCGAGCCGGCCGGCGTGAGGCGGCTCCGGCCCGAGGGTGCGTGCGCGGCGGCCGGCATCGTCAGCTGGCCCGATCCAGCAGGTATTGGGTCAGCAGCGGCACCGGACGGCCAGTGGCGCCTTTTTCCTTGCCGCCGCTGGTCCAGGCCGTGCCGGCAATGTCCAGATGCGCCCAGGCGTATTTCTTGGTGAAGCGTGAGAGGAAACAGGCCGCGGTGATGGTGCCAGCCTTGGGTCCACCGATGTTGGCGATGTCGGCGAAGGGGCTGTCCAGCTGCTCCTGATACTCATCGAACAGCGGCAGCTGCCAGGCGCGATCAGCGGCGCTTTCGCCTGCCAGCAGCAGCTGCTGCACCAGTTCGTCATTATTGCCCAGCAGCCCCGAGGTGTTGCTGCCCAGTGCGACGATACAGGCGCCGGTCAGGGTGGCCACGTCGATCACGGCGCGCGGCTCGAAGCGCTCGGCATAGGTGAGGGTGTCGCACAGCACCAGACGGCCTTCGGCGTCGGTGTTGAGAATCTCCACGGTCTGGCCGCTCATAGTGGTGACGATGTCACCTGGGCGGGTGGCGCCGCCGCTGGGCATGTTCTCGGCGCAGGCCAGCAAGCAGACCAGGTTGATCGGCAGCTGCAGCTCCAGCACCGCCTTGAGCGTGCCAAGTACGCTGGCGGCGCCGCCCATGTCGTACTTCATTTCGTCCATGCCCTGGCCCGGCTTGAGGCTGATGCCGCCGGTGTCGAAGGTGATGCCTTTGCCCACCAGCGCGTAGGGCTTGTCGCCTTTCTTGCCGCCGTTGTACTGCATGACGATGATGCAGCCGGGCTGATCGCTACCCTGAGACACGGCAAGGAATGCACCGGCGCCCAGGTCCCGCAGCTTCTTCTCATCCAGCACGTCGACCTTCAGGCCCTTGTAAGCCTTGCTCAGCTGCTTGGCCTGCTCGGCGATGTAGATCGGGTGGCAGACATTCGGCGGTAGATTGCCAAGGTCGCGGGTGAAGGCCATGCCGCTGGCGATCGCCGCTGCCTCGCGCGCGGCGCGCTCCAGCGCCGGCTGTTCGGCCTTGTCGCAGAGCAGGATGATCTTCTGCAGCGCACGCGGTTCGGCTTTCTTGCTCTTGAAGCTGTCGAACACGTACTGGCCGTCGGCGACGATCTCCACCAGCAGGCGAGTGCGCGCGTAGCTGTCGCGGCCCTTGACCTGCACGTCCTGCATGGCGAAAGCCGCGTCGCCGCCGCCGAGGTTCTTGATCACCGCCAATGCCGCGTTGACCACCTTGCGCCATTGACGACTGTCGAGGTCGTCCGCCTTGCCGATGCCGACCAGCAATACGCGTTCGGCCTTGAGTCCTGGCAGGCTGTGCAGCAGCAGTGTCTGCCCCGACTTGCCCTGAATGTCACCACGCTTGAGCGCGGCACTGAGCGCGCCGCCGCTGGCGCTGTCCACGCTCTGCGCGACGCTGCCGAGGACGCAATCCTCGCCCAGCGGCAGAATCAGGGTGGCGGTCTTCTGGGTGGAGGCTTTGGCGCTTTTGACAACAAATTCCATGACGTGGTGTCCCCAAGACAAAGAGTCGGGTTTGCAGGATAATGCCGGGCTTATTTTTCCGGTGGTTCGCCTGTACGGTCGTTGCTAACGACTGCGCTAGGCTAGAAACGTTGCAATCGACCGTGCTTCGGCGATTGCCTCGGCGCGGCGATCCGCGTCCGGTCGGTGTGCCATTACCTATTTCCATCGGTCTGCTGCGGCGGGCCGGCAACTGGCGGCTAGTTTGAGCGTTGCCGCCAGAGCCTGACAACCCTGGAGTGTCTGGTTTGATCGTCTTTCGTTACCTGTCCCGAGAGCTGCTGGTCACCATGAGCGCGGTCAGCGCCGTGCTGCTGGTGATCATCATGAGCGGCCGCTTCATCAAGTATCTGGCGCAGGCTGCGCAGGGGGTGCTCGATCCCGGCGTGCTGTTGCTGATCATGGGCTTTCGTCTGCCCGGCTTCCTTCAACTGATCCTTCCTCTTGGGCTGTTTCTCGGCATTCTGCTGGCCTACGGCCGCCTCTACCTTGAAAGCGAGATGACCGTGCTGTCGGCAACCGGTATGAGCCAGCGCCGCTTGCTGGCCTACAGCATGGCGCCGGCCGCGCTGGTTGCGGCAATGGTGGGTTGGCTGAGCCTGGGTCTGGCGCCGCAAGGTATCGCCGAGGTGGATCGCATCCTCAATCAGCAGGATTCGCTGACCGAGTTCGACACGCTGGTCCCGGGGCGCTTTCAGACGCTGCGTGGGGGCTCGCGCGTGACCTACACCCGTGAGCTCTCGGCTGACCGCAGTGAGCTGGGCGGGGTGTTCATTTCCGAAACCAACGTATCGCGCCAGACCGGCAAGGAAAGCGGGCTGTCGGTGTTGGTTGCCGAAAGCGGCCGGCAGGAGATCCAGCCTGACGGCAGTCGCTACCTGATTCTGGAAAACGGTTATCGCTACGACGGCAATCCGGGGCAGGCCGACTATCGTGCGATCCAGTACGACACCTACGGTGTGCTGCTTCCCAAGCCTGAGGTGAGCATGGAGCTGAGCGAGCGCGAGGCCATGCCGACCCGCGAGCTGGTGGGCAGCGATAACGTGCGCCATCAGACCGAGTTGCAGTGGCGGCTATCTCTGCCGCTGCTGGTGTTCGTGGTCACGGTGCTGGCTGTGCCGTTGGCGAAGGTCAACCCTCGGCAGGGACGCTTCCTCAAGCTGCTGCCGGCCATCCTGCTTTACATGACCTATCTCGCACTGTTGATCGCCGTACGTGGCGCGCTGGACAAGGGGCGTCTGCCAATGGCGTTGGGGCTGTGGTGGGTGCATGGACTGTTCCTGGCGATCGGTCTGCTGATGCTGTTCTGGGAGCCGATCCGGCTGCGGATGAGCAAGCGCCGGATGCAGCGGGAGGTGGCCCATGGTTAAGCTCGATCGCTACATCGGTATTCATGTCTTTCTCGCGATTCTGACCGTCCTCGGCATCATCGTCGGGTTGGCATTGCTGTTCGCTTTCATCGATGAGCTGGGTGATGTCCAGGGCGGCTATGGCCTGGGCGACGCCCTGCAGTACGTGCTGCTTACCTCGCCGCGTCGGCTGTATGAAATGCTGCCGATGGCTGCCCTGATCGGATGCCTTATCGGTCTCGGTACCCTGGCCAGCAGCAGTGAGCTGACCATCATGCGCGCCGCCGGCGTCTCGTTGGGTCGTATCGTGATGGCGGTGATGAAGCCGATGCTGGTGCTGCTCGTCGCAGGCATCCTGATTGGCGAGTATGTCGCACCCGCCACCGAGGATATCGCCCAGGCACGACGTTCCCTGGCGCAAGGTGCGGGCGAGGCGCAGAGCAGCAAGCGCGGGTTGTGGCATCGGCAGGAAAACGAATTCGTGCACGTCAACGCCGTGCAGCCCGGTGGCGTTCTGGTCGGCGTGACGCGCTATCGCTTCGACGATGAACGCCGCCTGCAGGCCTCCAGCTTTGCCCGGCGTGCCACTTATCAGGGGGATCACTGGAAGCTCGAAAATATCTCGACGACGCATTTTCGCGGCGACCACACCGAAGTGCTGCGCGCGCCGGAAGAGCGTTGGGATGTTCAGCTGACCCCTCAGCTGCTTGGCACCGTGGTGATGGAACCGGAAGCGCTGTCGATCACTGGGTTGTGGCGTTATATCCACTATCTCGGCGAGCAGGGTTTGAACAATGGGCGTTACTGGCTGGCCTTCTGGACAAAGGTCCTACAGCCGGCAGTGACCGTTGCGCTGGTTCTGCTGGCGATCTCGTTCATCTTCGGGCCACTGCGTTCGGTCACGCTCGGTCAGCGCATCTTCACTGGGGTGGTGGTCGGCTTCGTGTTCCGCATCATCCAGGATCTGCTCGGCCCGGCAAGCCAGGTGTTCGGCTTTTCGCCATTGCTGGCGGTGGTGTTGCCGGCGAGTGTCTGTGCGCTGATCGGTGCCTGGCTGCTGCGTCGGGCGGGCTAGTGGCTGGCCTTCGCTGTATGCTGCTGAAGGCCATGTTTGTGGGCGAAGGATCGCTCGGTTAGCGACGCCTATTTCTTGTGGATGTTCTTCGGCAGCTGAACGGCCTGGCTGTCGGAGTAGATGTCGTGCCAGGTGCGCTTTTGCTTGTCGATCAGCATCCACCAGTAGCCCATGCCCAGGCACAGCAAGGAAACCAGCGCGATCAGGAAGCGCAGCAACGCTTGCCATAGATCGATGGCGCGTCCGTCCGCGTTCTGGATTCGAATGCCCCACACCTGCATGCCCAGTGTCTGGCCGTTGTGGGTCCAGAATTTGGCAAAGAAGCCGAACAGACTGAACAGCAGCAGGGTCGAGAGCAGTGGGTCGATATCCAGACGACCGGCATCGGCGAGCGTCTGCAGCTGTTCACTGCCATAGATCAGTCGCAGTAGCACCTGCTGGTAGAGCAGGGTGACCACCATCATCAGTGCGATGCACAGCAGGCTGTCATAGAACATCGCTGCAAGTCGGCGCAGCAGGCCGGCGGCGGGGAATTGGCCCTGCGGGCTGAGCAGGTGTCTGCGCATTGCATGTCTCGATCTAAGGAACGGTGGCGCATTCTACGGAATTGCACGCATAAAAAAGCCCCTGATGTTGCCATCAGGGGCTTTTCGGAGAGAAGGCTTAGCCCAGGATCTGAACCTGGTCTGCCTGCATGCCCTTTTGACCTTGCACGGCGACGAAGCTGACTTTCTGGCCTTCTTTCAGGCTCTTGAAGCCGTTGCCTTCGATCGCGCGGAAGTGCACGAACAGATCCGGACCGCTCTCAGGAGTGATGAAACCAAAACCTTTCTCGTCGTTAAACCACTTGACGGTACCGTTCTGACGATTCGACATGTCTTTGTATCCTTGAAACTCAAAAGTAGAATTGCCCCCGCATAGCAGGAAGCTGGAACTGGTTGCAAGGAGTAAGAGAGTCGAGCGGAGTAGCGGATCTGAAGATCTACTGCACCAGGTCACGATTCAACAGCGACCCATGCAAACACAGTGGGCACACTCTACGATAACTCGCCAGGGAATGCCAACCCCTCGGAGCCATAGAATTTGCCTGTCCAGGCGGCGCCGTTCGGCGCTTTTGAGGTGGGCCTGACCCGCCGTATCCACTAGCGTGGGGAGTCATGCCGCGTGCCGACCGACTCGCTAAGGATGTCAGTCTGCGGGAGAATCGATGTTGCCGTTTTGCTTGCTGTACTGCAGATCCATGCTGAGTGCGAGATGGTTGCGTACTGCCTGATGCTCTTTGAAGCTTCGCTACCGCGAGTAGCCCTCTGTGGCATTCCGCTTTGTCGGCGCCGAGTGGCTTGCAGCGTAGCTGCGTGTAGCGATTCACTGATGGTGCCTCGAGAGAGACTCGAACTCTCACGTTGTTACCAACGGCGGATTTTGAATCCGCTGCGTCTACCGATTCCGCCATCGAGGCACAGTGGGCGCGCAGTATAGGGATGTGAAGTGCGGTGGTCAATCGTTTGGCATGGTCAGATAGGCGCCTTTCGGATAAGATTTGCGCCCTTTTCCGCGTCCTGAATCCTGTCCATGCAAGTCGCTGATTTTTTCTTCCAGCTGCCCGACGCCCTCATCGCGCGACATCCCCTGGCGGAGCGGCGTGCAAGTCGTCTGCTGGTGCTTGATGGTGAAACCGGCAAGCTTTCGCACCGTCATTTCGCGGATCTGCTGGAGTACGTGCGCCCCGGCGACCTGATGGTATTCAACAATACTCGAGTCATCCCGGCGCGCCTGTTTGGACAGAAGGCTACTGGCGGCAAGCTGGAAATCCTCGTCGAGAGGGTGCTTGGCAGTCGCAGCGTTCTGGCGCACATCCGTTCGAGCAAGTCGCCCAAGGCCGGTTCGCGGATTTTGCTGGATGGCGGCGGAGAGGCAGAAATGGTCGCTCGGCATGATGCCTTGTTCGAGCTGCAATTCGACGAGGATGTCCTGTCGCTGCTCGAGCGTATCGGGCACATGCCTTTGCCTTCTTATATAGATAGGCCCGATGACGCCGAAGATCGCGAGCGTTATCAGACCGTTTACGCTCAGCGTGCGGGGGCTGTGGCAGCACCTACAGCAGGGTTGCACTTCGATGAGGCTTTGCTCGACTCGCTGCGGGAGGCCGGCGTGGAAACCGCCTATGTCACCCTTCACGTTGGCGCCGGAACCTTCCAGCCTGTACGTGTCGAGCGTATCGAAGAGCACCACATGCACCGTGAATGGCTCGAGGTGACGCAAGAGGTGGTCGATGCTGTGGCAGCCTGTCGCGCCCGCGGCGGTAGGGTGATTGCTGTCGGAACCACTAGCGTCCGTTCGCTGGAGACCGCCGCTCGCGGTGGCGAACTCAAACCATTCAGTGGCGATACCGATATCTTTATTTATCCGGGCAAAACCTTTCATGTGGTCGATGCTCTGGTGACCAATTTTCACTTGCCCGAATCCACGCTGCTGATGCTGGTTTCCGCTTTTGCCGGCTACCCGGAAACCATGGCTGCCTACGCCGAGGCCGTAGCGCAGCGCTATCGCTTCTTTAGTTACGGTGATGCCATGTTCATTACCCGCAATCCCGTGCCGCGCGGTCCCGAGGAAAGCCAATGACCCGTTCCTGCCATATGTCCTTCGAGCTGCTTGCTACCGACGGCAAGGCGCGTCGCGGGCGTCTGACCTTTCCCCGAGGCACCGTCGAGACGCCGGCGTTCATGCCGGTGGGCACCTACGGCACCGTCAAGGGCATGTTGCCTCGCGACATCGAGGCGATCGGTGCGCAGATCATCCTCGGCAATACCTTCCACCTGTGGCTGCGTCCGGGAACGGAAGTGATCAAGCGTCACGGCGACCTGCACGACTTCATGCAGTGGCAAGGACCGATCCTGACTGATTCCGGTGGCTTTCAGGTGTTCAGTCTCGGGGCGATGCGCAAGATCAAGGAAGAGGGCGTTTACTTTGCCTCCCCGGTCGACGGTGCGAAGGTGTTCATGGGGCCGGAGGAGTCAATGCAGGTCCAGCGTGACCTCGGTTCGGATATCGTGATGATCTTTGACGAATGCACGCCCTATCCGGCTGACGAAGATGTCGCACGGCGCTCGATGGAGCTGTCGTTGCGCTGGGCTAAGCGCTCGAAAGTTGCCCATGGTGATAGTCCGGCTGCGCTATTCGGCATCGTCCAGGGTGGTATGCACGAGTCGTTGCGTATGCGTTCGCTGGAAGGGTTGTGCGAGATCGGTTTCGATGGCCTGGCTATCGGTGGGCTTTCAGTAGGCGAGCCGAAGGAAGAGATGATTCGCGTGCTGGATTTCCTGCCGCCGCAAATGCCGGCCGAGAAGCCCCGCTATTTGATGGGCGTGGGCAAGCCGGAGGATCTGGTCGAAGGTGTGCGGCGTGGAGTCGACATGTTCGATTGCGTGATGCCGACCCGCAATGCGCGCAATGGTCATCTGTTTACCGATACCGGCGTGATCAAAATTCGTAACGCGGTGCACAAACACGACGATTCGCCACTGGATCCGAGCTGTGACTGTTACACCTGCAAACATTTCTCCCGTGCGTATCTGCATCATCTGGATAAATGCGGCGAAATGCTGGGTAGCATGTTGAATACCATACATAACCTGCGACATTACCAGCGGGTTATGGCTGGTTTACGCGACGCCATTCAACAGGGTACATTGGCGGCCTTTGTCGACGCCTTTTATGCCAAGCGCGGTCTGCCAACGCCGCCGCTTGCGTGACGTGCCAGAGCAAAACAATCCTTTCTGCAACAGGAGTGCTACATGAGCTTTCTGATTCCCGCCGCCTATGCCCAGGAGGCTGCCGCTGGTCCTGCTGGTACTGGTTTCGAGTGGGTATTTCTGGTCGGTTTTCTGGTCATCTTCTACCTGATGATCTGGCGCCCCCAGTCCAAGCGTGCCAAGGAACACAAGAACCTGATCGCCGGCCTGCAGAAGGGCGACGAAGTGGTTACCTCTGGCGGAATCGCTGGCAAGGTCACCAAGGTCGCCGATGACTTCGTGGTCATCGAAGTGTCCGACAACGTTGAGCTGAAGTTCCAGAAAGTGGCAATCGCCGCAACGTTGCCCAAGGGCACACTGAAAGCCATCTGAGCTGACTTCATTCAACACCGACGGGGCGCGCAAGGCGCCCCGCGTTCATTAAACGGGCTGCGTCATGCTCAATAGATTCCCTCTCTGGAAATACCTGCTGATTCTGGCAGTGCTCGCGATCGCCTTTGTTTATTCGGCGCCCAATCTCTATCCGGACGATCCGGCGATTCAGGTCACCGGTGCCAGCACGGCGCAGGAAATCGGAACCGAAGATCTCGAGCGCATCAGCAAGGCGCTCGTGGATGGCGGTATCGCTGTCAAGTCTGCATCGCTCGACGAGCAGGGGCGCGGCGGCCTGGTGCGCCTGGAACGGCAAGATGACCAGTTGCCGGCGAAAGACATCGTTCGGCGCACGCTCGGCGACGCCTACGTCGTTGCCCTCAATCTGGCACCTACGACGCCCGACTGGTTGCGCAGTCTTGGTGCGAGTCCGATGAAACTGGGGCTCGACCTTTCCGGCGGTGTGCACTTCCTGTTGGAAGTCGACATGGAAAAGGCCATCGAGACGCGGCTCAACGTTTCCGAGGGCGAGGTCAAGAGCCTGCTGCGCAAGGAGCGTGTGCGCTATCGCAGCCTGCCGAATCTGAAAGATGCCGTGCAGCTGGGCTTCGCCGATGAGGCCACGCTTGGCAATGCGCAGTCGCTGATCCGCAAGAACTTCACGGACTTCGAGCTGACCTCCTCCGAGCGCAACGGTCAATTCGTGCTGCGCCTGACGCTAACTGAGGCCAAGCTGGCAGAGATTCGTGAGTACTCGATCAAGCAGAACCTGACCACGGTGCGTAATCGCGTCAACGAGCTCGGTGTGGCCGAGCCGCTGGTGCAGCGTCAGGGGGCCAATCGGATCGTGGTCGAGCTGCCGGGCGTTCAGGACACCGCCGAAGCCAAGCGTATTCTCGGCAAGACGGCGAACCTGGAGTTCCGTCTGGCGGCTGACGCTGACGCATCGCGCGCTTCCACCGAGGCGTTCGAGTTCCGTCAGGAAGGCCGTCCTCCGGTCCAGTTGGAGCGTACCTTGATCATCACCGGTGATCAGGTGACCGATGCCCAGGCCAGCTACGACGAGAACGGTCGCCCGCAGGTCAACATCCGTCTCGATGGTCACGGCGGCGATCTGATGAATCGCGCGACGCGTAACAATGTCGGTCGCAGCATGGCGGTGATCTTCATCGAGCAGCGGCCGATGACCCGCTATGTGCGGCAGATGGTTGACGGCGTGGAGCAGGAAGTACGGGTCGAAACCTTCCAGGAAGAGAAGAAGATCATCAGCCTGGCGACCATCCAGTCGCCGCTCGGCAGCCAGTTCCGCATCACCGGTCTCGACGGTCAGGGTGAGTCGTCCGAGCTGGCGCTGCTGCTACGCGCCGGCGGCCTGGCTGCGCCGATGTATTTCGCCGAAGAACGCACCATTGGGCCAAGCCTGGGAGCCGAGAACATCAAGCTGGGTGTTCAGGCCGCCATGTGGGGCTTCCTTTTCGTCGCCATCTTCATGGTGCTGATCTACAAGTTCTTCGGCGTGCTGGCGACCATCGCGTTGCTCTTCAATATGGTGGTACTGACCGCCATGATGTCGATGCTCAACGCCACGCTCACCCTGCCGGGTATTGCCGGTATCGTGCTTACCATGGGTATGGCGGTCGACGCCAACGTGCTGATCTTCTCGCGAATTCGTGAGGAAATTGCCAATGGCATGTCGATTCAGCGCGCCATTCATGAAGGTTTCGATCGGGCGTTCTCGGCGATCGTCGACGGCAACCTGACCACCTTGCTGGTGGGCGGCATTCTGTTCGCCATGGGTACCGGCCCGATCAAGGGCTTTGCGGTGACTCTGTCGATCGGCATCCTGACGTCGATGTTTACCGCAATCATCGTGACGCGCGGCATGGTCAACCTGATCTACGGTGGCCGCGATCTCAAGAAGCTGTGGATTTAAGGGGCTAGCACGATGAAACGCGTAATCAATTTCATGGGCGTCCGTCATGTGGCCTTCGCACTCACCGTGCTGCTTACGGTTGCTTCGCTGGCCAGCCTGGTAGTCAAGGGGCTCAATTTCGGCCTGGACTTCACCGGCGGCACATTGATCGAGCTGGGCTACGAGCGTCCGGTCGAGCTCGAGCAGGTTCGTGGGCAGTTGGTCCAGGCCGGTTTCGCCGATGCAGTGGTTCAGAGCTTCGGGGCGACCACCGATGTGCTGGTGCGCATGCCAGGTGATGACCCGCAGCTTGGGGAGCGTGTCGCCAGTGCGCTGCGTAACGCTGACAGCGGCAATTCGGTGAGCGTAAAGCGCGTCGAGTTCGTCGGGCCGGCGGTGGGCGAGGAGCTGCGCGATCAAGGTGGGCTGGGCATGCTGCTCGCGTTGGGCGGCATCCTGGTTTATGTGGCTTTCCGCTTTCAGTGGAAGTTTGGCCTGGGCGCTGTGCTGTCGTTGTTCCACGATGTGATCCTGGTGCTCGGGGTGTTCTCGTTTTTCCAGATATCGTTCGACCTTACGGTGCTGGCCGCGGTGCTGGCGGTGATCGGCTATTCGCTGAACGACACCATCGTGATCTTTGACCGGATTCGCGAGAACTTCCGCATGCTGCGCAAGGCGGAGCTGCTGGAAAACATCAATATCTCCACCACGCAGACCCTGCTGCGAACCGTGGCGACTTCCGTATCCACCTTGCTTGCCGTAGGCGCGCTGATGGTGTTCGGTGGCGAGAACCTTTGGGGCTTCTCGCTGGCGCTGTTGATCGGCGTCGGCGCTGGCACCTACTCGTCGGTCTACGTGGCAGGCATGTTGCTGGTCTGGCTCAAGCTCACCCGCGATGACCTGATTCCGCCAGTGGTAGAAGAGGAAGTCGACGAGCGCCCCTGATCCTCTCTTGAACTTCCGCAGCCTGGCGAGGTCCAAGGCTGCGGAACGGGCGCAGCCCGAAGGAAGAGGATGTCACTGTGAACAAGTCCATGTTGGTCGGTACGGCACTCGGTGTGGTGGTCGCCACCGCTGGCGGCGCTTTCGCTACTTATACCCTGGTCGATAGAGGGCCGAAGTTCGCCGAGGTGTTGGCGGTCGAGCCAATCAAAGAGACCATCCGAACGCCCCGTGAGGTGTGCAAGGATGTCACGGTGACGAGGCAGAAGCCTGTGCAGGACGAGCATCGCATCGCGGGTACGGCGGTAGGTGCCGTGGTCGGCGGTCTGCTCGGCAATCAGGTCGGTGGCGGCAACGGCAAGAAAATCGCGACCGTCGCCGGTGCGGTCGGCGGGGGCTACGCTGGTAACCAGGTGCAGGGGCGGATGCAGGCCAACAGTACCTATACCACCACTGAAACGCGTTGCAGCACGGTTACCGATACGCACGACAAGGTCGTCGGCTACGACGTCAAGTACGACCTTGATGGAAAGGTTGGTCGTGTACGCATGGATCGTGATCCGGGAAGTCAGATTCCGGTGCAGGACGGTCAACTATTGCTGTCGCAGCAATGATCTGAGCGAAGCTGCAGATGAAAAAAACGCCCCGACGGGGCGTTTTTTTTGCGTCAAACTCAGCGCTTGAGTGACGGCGTCAGGTGCGGCTGGATGGCGGTCAGTACGGCCTTGAAGCATTTGGTATTGCCGGCGACGATCTGTCCTTTCTCGAGGAAGTCGTGTCCACCGCTGAAGTCGCTGACCAGGCCGCCTGCTTCCTGAATCAGCAGGGCGCCTGCCGCCATGTCCCATTCGGAGAGGCCAAACTCCCAGAACGCATCGAAGCGGCCAGCGGCGACATAAGCAAGGTCCAGGCTCGCGGCGCCGGCACGGCGCAGGCCGGACGTCTGGCCGACCAGGCTGCGGAACATGTTCAGGTAGGCGTCCAGGTTGTCCATGTCGCCGTCCTTGAACGGAAAGCCGGTGCCGAGCAGGGCGCCGTCCAGGCTTTTGCGTGCGCTGACTCGCAGGCGGCGACCGTTTACTGCTGCGCCGCGACCGCGGCTTGCGGTGAACTCTTCCTGGCGGACAGGATCCAGAACGACGGCGTGTTCCAGGCGACCGCGGTATTTGCACGCAATGCTGACAGCATAGTGTGGAATGCCGCGGACGAAGTTGGTGGTGCCGTCCAGTGGGTCGATGATCCACAGGTAATCGGTGCCGTCACCGGATCCTTCGAGCAGCCCGCCTTCCTCGCCGAGGATGCCGTGATTCGGGTAAGCCTTGCGCAGAGCGGCAACGATGCTTTGCTCGGCGGCCTTGTCGATCTCGGTGACGTAGTCCTTTGCTTCTTTCTCGTTGACCGAGATTGCATCCAGGCGATCGGTGGAGCGGACAATCAGTTCGCCGGCGCTGCGGGCGGCGCGCAGCGCGATATTCAGCATGGGCTGCATGGATCAATTACCTGGTCGTTAAAGAAAGCGCGAAATTCTATCAGGAAAGCGTCAGCGCATGTAGCGTCACCGGTGCTGTCACTGGGTCTCGCCGATGGCGGATCAAGAGGCGCTTCCTGTAAGCTTTCCGCTCGCTTTCACGCAGAGAATCATCGTGTCGCTGCAGAACATTCGTGTCGTGCTGGTCAACACCAGTCACGCTGGCAACATCGGTGGCGCAGCCCGCGCCATGAAGAACATGGGTCTTTCCCGGCTGGTTCTGGTGGATCCGGAAGACTTTCCAAGCCCCAATGCGGTGGCCAGGGCGTCCGGCGCGACCGATATTCTCGATGCTGCGCAGGTGGTCGGTACGCTGGAAGAGGCTTTGGTCGGTTGTAGTCTGGTGCTCGGGACCAGTGCGCGTGATCGGCGCATTCCTTGGCCGTTGCTGGATCCGCGAGAGTGCGCGGCGGTCTCCGTGGAGCAAGCGAGTGGTGGCGGTGAGGTGGCGTTAGTGTTCGGTCGGGAGTACGCCGGGCTGACCAACGAGGAGCTGCAGCGCTGCCAGTATCACGTCCATATTCCGTCTGATCCGCAGTTCAGTTCGTTGAATCTCGCGGCGGCGGTGCAGGTGCTGACCTATGAGGTGCGCATGGCCTGGCTAGCGGCCGAGGGGCGGCCGACGAAGGTTGAGAAACTGGAAACCACGGCAATGCTGGATGCCCAGCCGGTGACGGTGGATGAGCTGGAGAACTACTTCGGTCATCTCGAGCAGACGCTGGTTGATATTGGTTTTCTTGATCCGGCCAAGCCCAGGCATCTGATGCCGCGGTTGCGCCGCCTCTACGGGCGTAGCGGCATCAGCAAGCTGGAAATGAACATCCTGCGCGGTATTCTCACCGAGACACAGAAGGCTGCGCGCGGCGAGCCTCACAAGCGGAGAAGTGATTGATGTTCGAACGCATGCGCGAAGACATTCAGAGCGTTTTCCATCGTGATCCGGCAGCACGCAATGCGTTTGAAGTCCTGACCTGCTATCCGGGCCTGCACGCCATCTGGATCCACCGTCTTTCCCATTGGTTGTGGATGCATGAGTGGAAATGGCTGGCACGCATGTCATCGAACCTGGGGCGCTGGCTGACTGGTGTCGAGATCCATCCGGGGGCCAGGATCGGGCGTCGTTTCTTTATCGATCATGGCATGGGTATCGTCATTGGCGAGACCGCGGAAATCGGTGATGACGTGACGCTATATCACGGCGTGACACTCGGTGGCACCAGCTGGAACAAGGGCAAGCGCCATCCGACGCTCGAGGATGGTGTAATCGTTGGGGCGGGCGCGAAGATTCTCGGTCCGTTCACCGTCGGCGCGGGCGCGAAGATCGGCTCCAATGCGGTGGTCACGCGGGAAGTGCCGCCGGGTGCGACCGCGGTTGGAATTCCGGGTCGGGTGATCGTCAAGTCCAGCGATGAGCAGGAAGCCAAGCGCAAAGCCATTGCCGAAAAGATCGGTTTCGATGCTTACGGCGTCAGCGAGGATATGCCTGATCCTGTCGCGCGAGCCATCGGGCAGCTGCTGGATCATGTTCAGGCGGTAGAAGAGCGCCTGGAGGGTATGTGTGGCGCTTTGAAGGCGCTGGGTAGCGATTATTGCGCCAAGGACCTGCCGGAGCTGCGAGAAGAGGACTTCGTCGAAGTGAAGTCCGACGCTGGCGATGCCCGCACCTGAAGTGCGCAGGCTGGCAGCAGCTGATATCATGGAGGCCCGCTGCATCTGGCCAGATATGGCTTCCTGACTAAAGACCTACTGAATTGATAGGTCTTATAGTTGACTCAAATACTCGGGAATAGCATAATTGCGCCAAACCGTAATGCTTGGTGCAGACCGATGCGATTAACCACCAAAGGCCGTTATGCCGTTACCGCCATGCTTGACTTGGCGCTACATGCGCAGCATGGGCCGGTCTCCCTGGCCGATATTTCCGAGCGGCAGGGTATTTCCCTTTCCTATCTCGAGCAGCTCTTTGCCAAGCTGCGCCGCAGTAGTCTGGTGACCAGCGTGCGCGGCCCTGGCGGAGGCTATCAGTTGTCGCGTGACATGGCTGGTATCCAGGTGGCTCAGGTTATCGATGCTGTCAACGAGTCGGTCGATGCCACGCGCTGCCAAGGCCTCGGTGGTTGTCATTCCGGCGATACCTGCCTGACCCACCACCTGTGGTGCGACTTGAGCCAGCAGATTCATGAATTCCTCAGCGGTATCAGCCTGGCTGACCTGGTGAAGCGCCAGGATGTGCAGCAGGTCGCGCTGCGCCAGGATATGCGTAAAGCTGGCGGCACTTCACCGCAGATGGACAAGATAGAAACGTCCGCCATCGAATGAGCAGGGCGACCGCCTGATAGGAGATACCTGAATGAAATTGCCGATTTACCTGGACTACTCTGCGACCACTCCCGTGGATCCGCGTGTTGCCGCCAAGATGATCGAGTGCCTGACGAACGAAGGCAACTTCGGCAATCCGGCGTCGCGCTCTCACGCTTTTGGCTGGAAGGCTGAGGAAGCTGTAGAGAATGCTCGTCGCCAGGTCGCCGAACTGGTCAATGCTGACCCGCGCGAAATTGTCTGGACCTCGGGTGCTACCGAATCCGACAACCTGGCGATCAAGGGTGTTGCGCATTTCTACGCATCCAAGGGCAAGCACATCGTCACCACGAAGATCGAACACAAGGCGGTGCTGGATACCACTCGCCAGCTAGAGCGCGAAGGCTTCGAAGTCACCTATATCGAACCCGGTGAGGATGGCATCGTCACTCCTGCCATGGTCGAGGCTGCGTTGCGTGACGACACCATTCTGGTGTCTGTGATGCACGTGAACAACGAGATCGGCACCATCAATGACATCACTGCCATCGGTGAGCTGACCCGTTCTCGCGGCATTCTTTTCCATGTCGATGCGGCGCAATCCACCGGTAAGGTCGAGATCGATCTGGAGAAGATGAAGGTCGACCTGATGTCCTTCTCTGCGCACAAGACCTATGGTCCGAAAGGCGTTGGTGCGCTGTACGTCCGCCGCAAGCCGCGCGTACGCCTCGAGGCGCAGATGCATGGCGGTGGTCACGAGCGTGGCATGCGCTCCGGCACCCTGGCTACCCATCAGCTGGTGGGGATGGGTGAGGCCTTCCGTATCGCCAAGCAAGAGATGGTCCAGGAAAACGAGCATATCCGCGCGCTGCGTGATCGCTTCTACAAGCAGGTCGAGCATCTCGAGGAGCTCTACGTCAACGGCAGCATGACTGCTCGTGTGCCGCACAACCTGAACCTCAGTTTCAACTATGTTGAGGGTGAGTCGCTGATCATGGCGCTCAAGGACCTGGCGGTATCTTCCGGTTCCGCCTGTACGTCCGCTTCGCTGGAGCCTTCCTACGTGCTGCGTGCCCTGGGTCGTAACGATGAGCTGGCGCACAGCTCCATCCGTTTCACCTTCGGTCGCTTCACTACCGAAGAGGAAATCGACTACGCAGCTCAGAAGGTATGTGAGGCCGTGACCAAGCTGCGTGAACTCTCGCCCCTGTGGGACATGTTCAAAGACGGCGTCGACATCTCCAAGGTCGAGTGGCAAGCCCACTGACCGGTGTCAAACGCCGCACAGCCTGATCTAAGAGGATTGCACCATGGCATACAGCGATAAGGTCATCGACCACTACGAAAATCCGCGCAACGTCGGCAAGTTCGACGCTGAAGACCCGAGCATCGGTACCGGCATGGTTGGCGCGCCGGCCTGCGGCGACGTGATGCGCCTGCAAATCAAGGTCAACGAACAGGGCGTCATCGAAGATGCCAAGTTCAAGACTTACGGTTGCGGTTCAGCCATTGCCTCCAGCTCCCTCGCAACTGAGTGGATGAAGGGCAAGACGCTGGAAGAGGCGGAAACTATCAAGAACACCCAGCTGGCAGAAGAGCTGGCGCTGCCGCCGGTGAAGATCCACTGCTCCGTGCTCGCCGAAGATGCGATCAAGGCGGCGGTACGCGATTACCGCGAGAAGAAAGGTCTGCTCTAAGGGAGGTTGCAATGGCTATCACCATGACGCCCGCGGCCGCCCAGCATGTTCGCCGCTCGCTGGACGGGCGGGGCAAGGGTGTAGGTGTGAGGCTTGGGGTTCGTACGACCGGCTGTTCCGGGTTGGCCTACGTCCTCGAGTTCGTCGACGAGACGGCAGCCGAGGACTCGGTGTTCGAAAGCCATGGGGTCAAGGTGATCATTGATCCCAAGAGCCTGGTTTACCTTGATGGCACCGAGCTCGACTTCGTTCGCGAAGGGCTCAACGAGGGCTTCAAGTTCAACAATCCGAACGTTCGTGGCGAATGCGGCTGCGGCGAGAGCTTCAATATCTGAGGACGCCGTGGGTACTCCCTGTCATTTTGCACTGTTCGAGTTGAAGCCCGAGTTCGAGCTGGATCTCGCGCATCTCGCCGACCGTTATCGAGAGCTGGCTCGCCAGGTTCATCCGGATCGCTTCGCCGATGCTGGTGAAAGCGAGCAGCGCCAAGCGCTGGAGCGGTCCGCCAACCTCAATGAGGCTTACCAGACACTCAAGAGCCCCAGCCGACGCGCGCGCTATCTGCTGGCGATCGAAGGGCATGAAGTGCCGCTGGAAGCTACTGTGCAGGACCCTGCTTTCCTGATGCAGCAGATGCATTGGCGCGAGGAGCTCGAGGAGCTTCACGAGCAGGCCGACCTCGCCGGCGTGGCGGCATTCAAGTCACGGTTGAAGCAGGCGCAGCAAGGTCTTAATGATGACTTTGCTCAGATCTGGCGAGACCCGGCGCGGCGCGCCGACGCAGAACGCTTGGTTCGACGCATGCAGTTTCTCGACAAGCTGACCCAGGAAGTGCGCCAACTCGAAGAGCGCCTCGACGATTAACCCCGCGCAGCGCCGAGCGTTGCGCCCGATATCAGACAGACATGGCCTTACTTCAGATTGCTGAGCCCGGACAAAGCCCACAGCCTCATCAGCGGCGCCTGGCTGTCGGAATAGACCTGGGTACCACAAATTCTCTTGTGGCTGCCCTGCGCAGTGGCGTTACTGCGCCCCTGGCGGATGCCGATGGGCAGGTGATCCTGCCATCGGTGGTGCGTTACCACGCGGATCACGTTGAGGTTGGTGCACAAGCCAAGCTTGCTGCGGCGACCGATCCGTTCAATACCATCAGTTCCGTTAAGCGGTTGATGGGGCGCGGGCTCGCCGATGTGAAGCAGATGGGCGAGCAGTTGCCGTACCGCTTCCGTCAGGCTGAATCGCAGATGCCTTTCATCGAGACGGTTCAGGGTGCCAAGAGCCCGGTGGAAGTCTCTGCTGAAATTCTTCGCGCACTACGTCTGCGTGCCGAGGAGAGCCTGGGTGGCGAGCTGGTCGGGGCGGTGATCACCGTTCCTGCCTATTTTGACGATGCGCAGCGTCAGGCAACCAAGGATGCCGCACGGCTTGCGGGGCTCAACGTCCTTCGTCTGCTCAACGAACCCACCGCGGCGGCCGTTGCTTATGGCCTGGATCGTCAGGCCGAAGGCGTCGTTGCTATTTACGATCTGGGTGGCGGAACCTTCGATATTTCAATTCTTCGCCTGACCAAAGGCGTGTTCGAAGTGCTGGCCACTGGCGGCGATACTGCGTTGGGCGGCGACGACTTCGACCATACCGTGGCTGACTGGATTCTCGAGTGTGCCGGCGTGTCCGGCGACCTCGAGCCGGGTGCGCAGCGGGAATTGCTGAAGATTGCCTGTGATGCCAAAGAGCGTCTCACTGACGTCGACGTAGTGACTGTTGCCTATGCCGGCTGGTCCGGTGAACTGCATCGAGAGACCTTCGACGCGCTGATCGAACCGATGATTGCGCGCAGTCTGAAATCCTGCCGGCGTGCCGTGCGCGACTCCGGCGTGGAGCTGGAGGAGATCACCGCGGTGGTGATGGTCGGTGGCTCGACTCGCGTGCCGAAAGTGCGTTCTGCAGTCGGACAGTTATTTGGTCGTGAGCCGCTGACTGATATCGATCCTGACGAGGTCGTGGCGATCGGTGCAGCGATTCAGGCCGAAACGCTGGCCGGAAACAATCGCGACGGAGAAGAGCTGCTGTTGCTCGATGTGATTCCGTTGTCGCTCGGTCTGGAGACCATGGGTGGGCTGATGGAGAAGATCATCCCGCGCAATACGACGATTCCGGTCGCCCGGGCGCAGGACTTCACCACCTATAAAGATGGCCAGTCGGCCATGATGATTCATGTCCTCCAAGGCGAGCGTGAACTGATTTCCGATTGCCGCTCTCTGGCGCGCTTCGAGCTGCGCGGCATTCCGCCGATGGTCGCGGGGGCGGCGAAGATTCGCGTTACCTTCCAGGTCGATGCAGACGGTTTGCTCAGCGTATCGGCGCGCGAACTGGCATCCGGCGTCGAGGCCAGTATCCAGGTCAAGCCGTCTTACGGCCTCACTGATGGCGAGATCGCGCGCATGCTCGAGGACTCCTTCCGCAAGGCGGACGAGGATCGCGATGCGCGCGCGCTGCGTGAGCAGCTGGTCGATGCGCAGCGTTTGCTGGAAGCGGTCGAGGCAGCGTTGGCGGCTGATGGCGAGCGCCTGCTGTCTGCCGAAGAGCGGCTTGCTATTGACTCCCAGATGGCCGGATTGCGCGGGCTGCTGGACAGCCAGGATGCGGTCGCCATCGAGCGGCAGACCAAACGCCTTAGCCAGATTACCGACGCCTTTGCCGCGCGTCGCCTGGACTCCACCGTCAAGGCCGCGCTGGCCGGGCGGCGGCTCAACGATATCGAGGATTGACCCAGATGCCGCAGATCATTTTCCTGCCTAACGCCGATCATTGCCCGGAAGGTGCCGTTATCGAGGCGCAGACGGGTGAGACGGTACTGGATGCCGCGCTGCGTAACGGCATCGACATCGAGCATGCTTGCGAAAAGTCCTGTGCGTGCACAACCTGTCACGTGGTGGTGCGCGAAGGCTTCCAGTCGCTTGAGGTCTCTGACGAGCTGGAGGACGACATGCTCGACAAGGCTTGGGGGCTGGAGCCTAATTCGCGCTTGTCCTGCCAAGCGGTGGTGGCTGATGCCGATCTCGTCGTCGAAATACCGAAGTACACCATCAATCAGGTTTCCGAAGGGCATTAAGGGGCGAGCGTGATGCAGCTTAAATGGAGTGATGTGCTGGAGATCGCCATCGAGCTGGCCGAGCGCAAGCCCGGTGTCGATCCGCGCTATGTGAATTTCGTCGATCTGCACCGTTGGGTGATCGAATTGCCTGACTTTTCTGACGAACCCAATCGCGGCGGAGAAAAGGTCCTCGAGGCCATTCAGGCCGCCTGGATCGAAGAGGCGGAATGATAGCGGGGCGGCTTGCGTCTCTGCCCTGAGAGCATTGAAGCAACCGTTTGGCAGTTGATCGCCTCTTCGACAGTCCACCCCTCTACCCTTATGTTTTCACGCTGAACCCGCGTATAATCCGCGGGTTTACTCGTTCGCTTTAACCCATCAGTTTTGGAGTCCTACATGGCCCTGCAACGCACCTTCTCCATCATCAAGCCTGACGCTGTCGCCAAGAACGTCATCGGCGAAATCACCACCCGTTTCGAGAAGGCCGGCCTGCGCGTCGTCGCTTCCAAGATGGTTCAGCTGTCCGAGCGCGAAGCTGCTGGTTTCTATGCCGAGCACAGCGAGCGCGGTTTCTTCAAGGACCTGGTTGCCTTCATGACTTCCGGCCCGGTTATCGTTCAGGTGCTGGAAGGCGAGGACGCCATTGCCAAGAACCGTGAGCTGATGGGTGCTACCAACCCGAAAGAAGCTGCTGCTGGCACCATTCGCGCCGACTTCGCCGTTTCCATCGACGAGAACGCCGTACACGGTTCCGATTCGGAAGCTTCCGCTGCTCGTGAAATCGCTTACTTCTTCGCTGCCACCGAAGTGTGTGCACGCATTCGCTGATTGAGCGAAGGTGAATCCAATGATTGCCACCACCGGTAAAGTGAATCTGCTCGGGCTTACCCAGTCGCAACTGGAGAGCTTCTTCGAGTCCATCGGGGAAAAGCGTTTTCGCGCCGGTCAGGTGATGAAGTGGATTCACCACTTTGGCGTCGATGACTTCGATGCCATGAGCAATCTCGGCAAGGCCTTGCGCGAAAAGCTCAAGGCCTGCGCCGAGATTCGCGGTCCGGAGATCGTCAGCGAAGACATCTCCAGCGACGGCACCCGCAAGTGGGTTGTACGTGTCGCTTCGGGCAGTTGCGTGGAAACGGTGTATATCCCGCAGGGCGGGCGCGGAACACTATGCGTGTCCTCGCAGGCTGGCTGCGCGCTGGACTGCAGCTTCTGCTCCACCGGCAAACAAGGTTTCAATAGCAATCTCACCGCTGCCGAAGTTATCGGGCAGGTGTGGATTGCCAACAAGTCATTCGGCTCCATCCCGGCGAAAATCGATCGCGCTATCACCAACGTGGTGATGATGGGGATGGGCGAGCCGCTGCTGAACTTCGATAACGTAGTCGCCGCCATGCATATCATGATGGATGACCTCGGCTACGGTATTTCCAAGCGCAAGGTGACGTTGTCGACCTCGGGCGTCGTGCCGATGATTGACGAGCTGGCCAAGGTCATCGACGTGTCCCTGGCGCTGTCGCTGCACGCGCCTAATAATGCGCTGCGTGATCAGCTGGTGCCGATCAACAAGAAGTATCCGCTGGATATGTTGCTGTCGGCCTGCAAGCGCTATATCTCGCAGCTTGGCGAGAAGCGCGTGCTGACCATCGAGTACACGCTGCTCAAGGGCATCAATGACCAGCCCGAGCATGCCGAGCAGATGATCACGCTGTTGGCGGATATTCCCTGCAAGATCAATCTGATTCCGTTCAATCCGTTCCCTCATTCCGGATATGAGCGGCCGAGCAACAATGCCATCCGGCGTTTTCAGGACATCCTGCACAAAGGCGGGCACAATGTGACGGTGCGTACCACCCGCGGCGAAGACATCGACGCGGCTTGCGGTCAGCTCGTCGGCCAGGTTCTGGACCGGACGCGTCGAAGCGAGAGATACATCGCTGTGCGTGAGCTACAGAGCGAGCCAGGTACGGCGCAAATTGCTTCGAACCGATCCTGAGGGGGATGCTGATGACTCTGCGCGCTGCGCTGCTGCTTCTACTGACCGGCCTGTTGGCCGGTTGTGTGTCTTCTGGAACCGTCGATCCGCTGAGAACCGACGAAGGTCGCCAGCAGGCGCGCGACGCCTATATTCAACTGGGCATCGGTTATCTGCAGCAGGGCGCGGCAGCTCGCGCGAAGACACCTTTGCGCAAGGCGCTGGAGATGGATCCGCGCAGTGCCGATGCACATGCTGCGTTGGCCTTGGTATTCCAGACCGAGATGGAAAACGATCTCGCCGACAAGCACTACCGCGAGGCGCTGTCCAGCCGCAAGGATGCCCGCATCCTCAACAACTACGGCAGTTTTCTATTCGAGCAGAAGCGCTATCCGGAAGCCATGGAGCGCTTTCGTCAGGCGGCTGAAGACAACATGTACCCGGAGCGCGCACGGGTGTTTCAGAACCTCGGCATGACCGCGCTGCAGCTGGGGCAGCGCGAAGAGGCCGAGCTTCACTTTACTCGCTCGCTGCGCCTCGACGGTCGCCAGCCTCGCGCGCTGCTCGAGCTTGCCCTCATGGCCTTCGAGGACAAGCAGTACGTTCCAGCCAAGCGTTACTACGATAGCTTCAGCCAGGTAGCTGAGCAGAACGCACGCAGTTTGCTGCTCGGTATTCGTCTGGCCAACATCCATCAGGACCGCGACACGGCTGCCAGCCTCGGGCTGCAGCTGAGGCGGTTGTATCCCGGTACGGATGAGTACAAGCAATATCTTTCGGAGCAACGATGACCGCGCCGCACCAAGAATCCGCTGCACCGACGGGCAACAATCCAGGCGAGACGCTGCGTAAAGCCCGCGAAGACAAGGGCTGGACGCTGTCTGCAGTTGCGCAACAGCTCAATCTCACCGAGCGTTCGCTAGGCCGTATCGAAGCGGGTGACTTCAGTCAGTTGCCGGGACATACCTTTGCCCGTGGTTATGTTCGCGCCTATGCCAAGTTGCTGGGTCTGGACCAGACCCGCCTGGTCCAGGAGTTCGATCAGCACACCGGAACCAACGCATCCGGTAGCAACGTCAACAGCCTCGGACGCATCGAGGAACCGGGCCGTCTGTCGCGAACCTTCATGCGTTTCTTCGGCTTCGCTTTATTGCTGCTGCTGGCCGCCGTTGCCTGGTACTGGTGGCAGGAGCGCGCAGAGCGAGAGGCCACGCGATCTCCTGTCTCGGTGTTGGAGCGGATTGAAGTGGAAGGTGCTGACGGCACCACTGAGATCCATCTGCTCGATCGTACTGACGAAGTTGCCGAACCAGCGATTGAGGCGCAGCCCGAACAGGGCGCGCCGATTGCCGAATCGGATGCAAGCGAGACTGACGAGACACTGGAAGGCAACGCTGAGCCTTCTGATTCGAGCTCACCTGCTGCCGAGTCTCAGCAATCGCAGCCGTTGGCACTTCCCGAAACCGCCAGCGAAAGCGCGGTAGTTTCCGCTCAGGCGCCTGCGTTGGCGACCCCAGCCCCAGCGAGTGATTCCGTGGCGCCGGCACCAGTACCCGGCGAGGCCCAGCTGGAGCTGCGTTTTACCGCCGATTGTTGGACCCGTGTGTCGGATGCCGACGGCCGTGTGCTGTTCAGTGCACTGGCCAAGGCCGGGACCAGCAGGACGGTCAGTGGCAAGGCGCCGCTGGACGTACATCTGGGGTTCGCTCGCGGTGCCCAGCTCAGTTACAACGGCGAAGCTGTAAACCTCGCCTCTCACATGCGCGGCGAGACAGCGCGCCTCAAGCTTGGACAGTAAATTGACCATGCATTCCGAATCTCCTATCAAGCGCCGTCAGTCCCGTAAGATCTGGGTAGGCAGCGTTCCGGTCGGTGGCGATGCGCCGATTTCCGTACAGAGCATGACCAATACCGAAACCTGCGACGTCGAGGCGACGGTTGCGCAGATCCAGCGCCTGGCCAATGCCGGTGCGGACATCGTCAGGGTTTCGGTGCCTTCCATGGAGGCTGCCGAGGCGTTCGGGCGCATCAAGCGGCTCGTCCAGTTGCCCCTGGTGGCCGACATTCATTTCGATTACCAGATCGCGTTGCGCGTGGCGGAGCTTGGCGTTGATTGCCTGCGCATCAATCCAGGCAACATCGGCCGCGAGGACCGCGTGCGCGCCGTGGTCGACGCCGCGCGCGACAAGGGCATCCCGATTCGCATCGGCGTCAATGCCGGTTCGCTGGAAAAGGACCTGCAGAAAAAATACGGTGAGCCGACGCCGCAGGCGTTGGTGGAGTCGGCGCTGCGCCACGTCGATCATCTGGATCGACTGGATTTCCAGGATTTCAAGGTCAGCGTCAAAGCGTCCGACGTGTTCATGGCGGTGGAGGCCTATCGGCTGCTTGCCGGTCAGATCGAGCAGCCGCTGCACCTGGGCATCACCGAGGCGGGCGGTCTGCGTTCCGGTACGGTGAAATCCGCTGTGGGGCTGGGCATGCTGCTCGCGGACGGCATCGGCGACACCATCCGTGTGTCACTGGCAGCTGACCCGGTCGAGGAAATCAAGGTCGGCTTCGACATCCTCAAGTCCCTGCGTTTGCGCTCGCGTGGCATCAACTTCATCGCCTGCCCGAGCTGCTCGCGACAGAACTTCGATGTGGTCAAGACCATGAACGAGCTGGAAGCCCGCGTTGAAGACCTGCTGGTACCGATGGACGTTGCGGTGATCGGTTGCGTGGTCAATGGTCCGGGAGAAGCCAAGGAAGCCCATGTCGGCTTGACCGGTGGCAGCCCGAACAACCTCGTCTACATCGATGGCAAGCCGGCACAGAAACTGAACAACGAAAACCTCGTCGATGAGCTGGAGCAGCTCATCCGGCGCAAGGCCGCCGAAAAGCTCGCGTCCGACGCGGCGGTCATCGCGCGCAGCTGATCTTTAAGGAAATCCATTGAGCAAGTCCCTGCAAGCCATTCGTGGCATGAACGACATCCTGCCTGCGCAGACCCCGATCTGGCGTTACCTGGAAAGCACCTTCGCGCAATTGCTCGATAGCTATGGCTACAGCGAGATTCGCTTGCCGATCTTGGAGTTCACCGACCTGTTCGCCCGTGGTATCGGTGAAGGCACCGACGTGGTCGACAAGGAGATGTACACCTTCCTCGACCGTAACGAGGAGTCGCTGACCCTGCGTCCGGAAGGGACTGCCGGGTGCGTGCGTGCCGTGCTCGAGCACGGGCTGACTGGTGGTGGTCAAGTGCAGAAGCTCTGGTACACCGGGCCGATGTTCCGCTACGAGAAACCGCAGAAGGGCCGCTATCGCCAGTTTCACCAGATCGGCGTGGAAGTCTTCAACCAGCCCGGGCCGGACATCGATGCCGAGTTGATCGTGCTGACCGCGCGTCTGTGGAAGCAGCTAGGTCTCGCCAGCGCCGTGACGCTGCAGCTCAACAGCCTGGGTTCCAGCGAAGCCCGTGCCCGCTATCGCGATGCACTGGTGGCTTACATGCAGCAGCGTTTCGATCAGCTCGACGAGGACAGCCAGCGCCGTCTGACGACCAATCCCCTGCGTATCCTCGACAGCAAGAACGCCCAGACACAGTCGCTGCTGGCCGATGCGCCGACGTTGCATGACTACCTCGACGACGAGTCGAGAGCGCACTTCGACGGGTTGAAAGCCCGTCTCGATGCGGTAGGCATCGCCTACGAAATCAATCCAAAGCTGGTGCGTGGTCTGGATTACTACGGCCGCACCGTGTTCGAGTGGGTGACCGACAAGCTGGGCGCCCAGGGGACCGTTTGTGCAGGTGGTCGCTACGACGGCCTGATCAGCCAGTTCGGCGGCAAGCCTACACCTGGTGTCGGTTTCGCTATGGGCGTCGAGCGTCTGGTATTGCTGCTGGAGACCCTCGAGCTGGTTCCGGATGCATTGAGTCCGGCGCCGCACGCCTATATTTGCGCATTCGGCGAGGCTGCAGAGCTGGCGGCGCTGGCCCTGGCCGAGCGCCTGCGCGATACGCTTCCTGGCCTGCGCCTGCTGGTCAACGCCGGTGGCGGCAGTTTCAAGAGCCAGTTCAAGAAGGCTGACAAGAGCGGCGCTCGCTTTGCACTGATTCTGGGTGAGGACGAACTGGCAGGGCGCGTGGTAGGTTGCAAGCCGCTTCGCGACGACAGCGAACAACAAAGCATTGCCTGGGATGCTCTGCCCGAGCGTCTGGCTGCCTGCCTCGAGCAGGTCTGAGACTAAGCGAATGAAAGGAGTGACAGCGTGACCTCGGGTACCGAAGAAGAACAACTGGCGCAGATCAAAGACTGGTGGCAGCGCAACGGCAAGCCGCTGGTGCTGGGTGCAGTGCTCGCACTGGTATTGGTGTTTGGCTGGCAGTTCTGGCAGAAGCATCAGATCACCCAGGCGCAGAACGCCTCGATCGTTTATCAGCAATTGCTGGGTGCGGCGCTGGAAGCTGGCGAAGCCGATGCCGCTGAAGTATCGCGGCTGGGTAATCTGTTGAAGAAGGACTTTGCCGGCACGCATTACGCCCAGTACGGCAGCCTCTTCGTGGCGAAGGTTGCGGTGGAGTCCGGTCGTCTGGACGAGGCAGCCAGCGAGCTGCGCTCGGTTGTCGACAAGCCGGCCGACAAGACCCTGGACGAGCTGGCACGTCAGCGTCTGGCGCGCGTTCTGGCGGCGCAGGACAAGGCAGAGGAAGCGATCAAGCTGCTGGACGGCAAGGTAGATCAGGCCTTTGCTGCCAGTCGCGAAGAACTCAAGGGCGATCTCCTGGTGCAGCTTGGCCGTAATGACGAGGCGCATGCCGCCTACACCAAGGCCAAGGAGTCGTTGTCCCAGGACGCGGCCATCGGCGGTCTGCAAATGAAGCTGGATGATCTGGCCCGAGGGGAGGCGTAAATGATGCGCTGGAAGACCGCAGCATTGCTGACCTTGGCCGTACTGGCCGCAGGTTGCAGCAGCAAGGACACCAAAGAGGCAGAGCCGGCAGAACTGGTGAAGTTCAAGGCCGAGGTTTCGCTGAAGAAAGAGTGGAGCCGCTCGATCGGCGATGGTCAGGGCAAGACCTACAATCTGTTGACGCCGGTGGTTTATGGCGACCAGATCTATGCCGCCGATGTCGAAGGGCTGGTGGTTTCCATGGACCGCCTGACCGGTAAGGTCAACTGGAAGAAGAAGCTCGACAAGCCGGTTTCCGGTGCAGTTGGCGCCGGCTACGGCCTCGTACTGGTTGGCACCTTGCGTGGCGAGGTGTTGGCGCTGGACGTCAGCACCGGTGAGGAGCGTTGGCGCAGCCAGGTCAGCAGTGAAGTGCTGGCCGCTCCGGCAGTGAACGGCGATATCGTGCTGGTCCAGACCCAGGATGACCGACTGATCGCTCTGGAAATCGACACCGGCGCGCAGCGCTGGAGCTATGAAAGTTCGCCTGCCGTGCTGACGCTGCGCGGCACCGGTGCGCCGCTGCTGACCAATCAGCTGGCTGTTGCCGGGCTGTCGAGCGGTAAGGTCGTTGCGCTGGATACCCGTCGCGGCCTTCCGGTATGGGAGCAGCGCGTTGCCATTCCGCAAGGTCGTTCGGAGCTCGAGCGTGTCGTCGATATCGACGGTGGCCTGTTGCTGTCCGGCGGTACGCTCTATGTCGCAAGCTACCAGGGCCGCGCCGCAGCGCTGGAACTGGAGAGTGGCCGTATCCTCTGGCAGCGCGATGCGTCCAGTTATTCGGGCGCCGCGCTGGGTTATGGCAGTGTTTATCTGAGCCTTGCCGACGGTACGGTCGAAGGCATAGACGAGCGCTCCACCACTGCCTTGTGGCGTAACGATTCCCTGGCTCGTCGCCAGCTTTCGGCTCCCGCGGTGTTTTCCAGCTATGTTGTGGTGGGCGACATCGAAGGCTATCTGCACCTGCTGAGCCAGGTCGACGGCCGTTTCGTCGCCCGCGAGCGTATCGACAGCTCCGGCGTACGTGCACGGCCAGTAGTCGAAGGTGACTGGCTGTACGCATTCGGCAACGACGGCAAGCTGGTGGCGCTGACGATTCGTCAGGCCGACTGACCGCAGGTTGTGCCTACGGCTCCGCCTGGCGGAGCCATGAATATTCGGCCGCTGCCTTGCAGCGGCCTTCGTGTTTTCTGAAATATCGCAGTGGAGAGCCGCATGGTTCCCGTAATCGCCCTGGTGGGCCGCCCGAACGTCGGCAAGTCCACCCTGTTCAACCGCCTGACCAAGAGCCGCGACGCCATCGTTGCCGAATACGCCGGGCTGACCCGTGATCGCCAGTACGGCGAGGCCAAGTGGCAGGGACGGACCTACATCGTGATCGACACTGGTGGCATTTCCGGTGACGAAGAGGGCATCGACGCCAAGATGGCGGAGCAGTCGCTGCAGGCCATCGAAGAGGCTGACGCCGTACTGTTCATGGTTGATGCCCGTGCCGGAATGACGGCGGCGGACCAGATGATCGGCGAGCATCTGCGCAAGCGGAACAAGCGCTGCTTCCTGGTGGCGAACAAGGTCGACAGCGTCGACCCCGATATCGCCCGCGCCGAATTCAGTCCGCTGGGGCTGGGTGATGCACTGCCGATCGCAGCCGCCCACGGCCGCGGCATCAGTCACATGCTCGAAGAAGCGCTGGGCATCTTCCCCAAGGACAATGCCGAGGACGCAGAAGGCGATGACGCTGCCGAGCTGATTGACGGTGAGGAAGTCGTCGCCGAGGGCCAGGAGCCCAAGCGCATCCCCGGTCCGAGCGAAAAGGACGGAATCAAGATCGCCATCATCGGTCGCCCCAACGTCGGCAAGTCGACGCTGGTCAACCGTATGCTCGGCGAAGAGCGGGTCATCGTCTACGACCAGGCCGGCACCACCCGGGACAGCATCTACATTCCCTTCGAGCGTGACGACGAGAAATACACCCTGATCGACACCGCAGGCGTACGTCGTCGCGGCAAGATCTTCGAGGCGGTGGAAAAGTTCTCGGTAGTCAAGACGCTGCAGGCGATCCAGGATGCCAACGTGGTCATCTTCGTCATGGATGCCCGCGAAGGTGTCGTCGAGCACGACCTGAACCTGCTGGGCTTCGTGCTGGAAACTGGCCGTGCGCTGGTCATCGCACTGAACAAGTGGGACGGCATGGAACCGGGTGAGCGCGACTATGTGAAGACCGAGTTGGAGCGCCGGCTGTTCTTTGTCGATTTCGCCGATATCCACTTCATCTCAGCCAAGCACGGCACCGGCGTGGGCCATCTGTACAAGTCGGTACAGGCCGCATTCAAGTCGGCCATTACCCGCTGGCCGACCAGCCGTCTGACGCAGATCCTTGAAGATGCGGTGCGCGAGCATGCGCCGCCGATGGTTGCCAGCCGCCGGATCAAACTTCGTTACGCGCACTTGGGCGGCGCCAACCCGCCGCTGATCGTTATCCATGGCAATCAGGTCGACTCGATTCCAAAGTCCTACACCCGTTATCTGGAAAACACCTATCGGCGCGTTTTGAAGCTGGTCGGTACGCCCATCCGGATCGAGTACAAGGGCGGAGAAAACCCTTACGAGGGCAAGAAAAACACGCTTACCGACCGCCAGGTCAACAAGAAGCGCCGTCTCATGTCGCACCACAAGAAGGCCGAGAAGAAGCGCCGCGACAAGCGCTGACTGGTCAGCGATCTCCGTCGAACGACTGGTCCATATCCAGGGCCGGTCGTGCGTGGCGCGGCGTGCCGACCTGGCGTGCCGGATTGCCGACCACCGTGGTGTGTGGCGCTACGGGGTGCAGCACGATGCTGCCGGCACCCACCTTGGCCCCCTCGCCAATCTCGATGTTGCCGAGAATCTTCGCGCCCGCGCCGATCATC
>JGI2924J29684_1078728_pt1 | contig 142245 bp, 133 predicted proteins | sample BenlonsequencITS_FD_29684 | JGI IMG/M metagenome (IMG submission 29684) | reverse complement strand
TGGAAACGAGCGGATAAGCCGCCGGTAGCCCTTGGATACCGGCTCGCTCATCACTGCTTGCGTGTCACCCGCCACACCACATTGGCCAGGTCATCGGCGACGATCAGCGCGCCGCGCGGGTCGACGGTCACGCCGACCGGCCTGCCGCGGGTTTTGCCATCGTCGGTGCGAAAGCCTGTGGCGAAGTCGATCGGCTCACCCGCCGGGCGGCCGTCACGGAAGGGCACGAAGATCACCTTGTAGCCGACCGGGTCCTTGCGGTTCCAGCTGCCGTGTTCACCGATGAACACGCCTTCGGCGAACTGCTCGCCCATGACATCCGAAGAGAAATCGAGGCCCAGTGCGGCCACGTGCGAGCCGAGGGCGTAGTCAGGTGTGATGCTGGCGGCGACCTTGTCCTTGTCCTGGGGGCGCACGCGGTCATCGACGTTCTGCCCCCAGTAGGCGTAGGGCCAACCGTAGAAGCCGCCTTCCTTAACTGACGTCAGGTAATCCGGCACCAGGTCTTCGCCAAGTTCGTCGCGTTCGTTGACTACCGTCCACAACTGGCCGCTTTCCGGCTGTATCGCCATCGCGGTGGGGTTGCGCAGGCCGGTGGCGTAAGGCTTGTAGGCGCCGGTTTCGGCGTTGACCTGCCAGACCATGGCGCGGTCCACCTCGGCTTCCATCCCGCGTTCGGTGATGTTGCTGTTGGAGCCGATGCCGACATACAGGTACTGGCCGTCCGGGCTGATAGTCAGGGCCTTGGTCCAGTGGTGGTTGATCTCCGATGGCAGGTCCGCCACCTTGCTCGGTGGGCCGCTGGCCTCGGTCTGGCCATCCTGATAATCGAAGCGAACGAGTTCGTCCTGATTGGCGACGTACAGATTGCCGTCGTGGAAGGCGAGCCCATAGGGCGCGTTGAGGTCTTCGGCGAACACGGTCTGCAATTCGTAGGTGCCGTCACCGTCCGCATCGCGCAGCAGGGTCAGGCGGTTGCCGCTTTCCACCGAGGTGTTGCCCTTGGCCTTGAGATAGCCGGCGATGACGTCCTTCGGCTTGAGCTTGGCTGCATTGCCGCCACGCCCCTCGGCGACGAGGATGTCGCCGTTGGGCAGCACCAGGGTCTGGCGCGGAATCTTCAGATCGGTGGCGATCGCCGTCACGCTGAAACCGTCCGGCACGGTGGGTACCTGATCGCCCCAGGGTGTTGGCTCGGCGATCTTCATGCTGGGCAGCAGGCCCCGTTCCGGTTCGGGCAGCTTGGGGTTGGTGCCGTAATGCTGAGAGGCGTCCTGCTCGCCGCCGCATGCGCTCAGCAGAACGGCCATGGCCAGGGCGGTCAGTGCGCTTGAGCTTGAATGCTTCATGCCTCACCTCCGTCGCGCAGGTTGCTCAGGCCGATCCAGGTCGCGGCGCACGCCAATACGGTGACGATTACCGACAGCACCAGGCCCAGCGGCATCGTCGCCCAGGCATCCTTGGCGTGCTCCAGCGCATTGATAAAGCCCAGCAGCCAGGTCGCCAGAAGAAGCAAGAAGTACATCAGTGGCCGCCACTTCTTGTGATGGGCGCGGATCAGGTTCACTACCGCGAACAGCAACGCCAGGCCGCAGAACACCAGCCCGCCGGCGATCAGCCAGGCGGCGAAGTTGCTCCACTGAACCTCGTAGGTCTTGAAGTAGGCGATATCGCTCAGCATGGCGCCAAGGAACAGCGGCACGGTCCCGGCGAGCAACGTCCCGTGCAGCGGGTTGGGGACGTGGCGGGAGATGCTATGGGTGGTGGTTTGCGTGCGGTGGGTGATAACGGTCACGTAGATATCCTCATCGCTTGGAGGCCTGACCTCATGCTCGGCGCGGATGCGCTGGCGGCCGGGATCGCTCTGGCTGTGCTTTAAAGGGGATCGTGACGGCGCGGGGTTAGTTCACTGCCGATGGACAGCCGGGTGTCCGTAGCGGCGGGCATGAGTTGACCCTGGCGCGCTCTGACGCAGATGAGACGGGCTCTGGAGCTTTCGGTGGTCGCTGAACTGCTGTCGCTGCAAGCACTCGCAATCAGGCATTGCTGCTGCAAAGTGCGACGTTCTCACGACCGTGTTGTTTGACCTTGTACATGGCGCGGTCCGCTGCGGTCAGCAGTTCGTCGAGGTTCTCGCCATCGACGGGGCACAGCGCGATGCCGATGCTGCATGACACTCGCTGCTCGCCGGCGTCAGTCGCGATGGGCAGGCTGACCGCCTGGAGCAGCTTGTGCCCGGCAGCTTCGGCATCCGCCGCACTGGCGATATCTCTGACCAGCACGACGAACTCGTCACCGCCGTAACGTGCCGCGGTGTCATACATGCGGATCACCTGGCGCATCTGCTCGGCAACGCCGATCAATACCTGATCGCCCACTTCGTGACCGAAGCGATCATTGATGTCCTTGAAGCGATCGAGATCGACGACCATCACGGCAAACGGCGTTCCGTGCCGCTGCAGGTACGCGTAGGCCTCGGCGAAACGGTCAGTCAGCAGCTGGCGGTTGGGCAGGCGGGTGAGCACGTCGTGCGTGGCCAGGTAGGTGGAGCGCTGATACTCGCGCTCAGCCGTCGCGATGGCGCGGTAGTGACGCACCAGCACTGCCGGTAGCAGCCCCAGTGCGGCGACGAGAATCAGCAGGATGGCCAGCGTCTCGCGGGTCAGTACGTCGGCCAGATGCAACTGTCGCTCGATCAGCAACGTGGTTGGCTGCGAACTGCTGCCGATCCCTACCCGCGCCGTCAGGCGTGGCAGCAACAGACGGTCCAGCATGCCGGCTGGCATGGGTGTTGTCGTGAACAGCGAGCTCGATGCACCGACGCCGCTGTCGAGAAACGCCTCGATGCGCAGCTGCCCATCCCTATCAGTGGCAAGCACAGCGTTCCGCAATGCGTCGGTTCTCATCAGCAGCAGGGCAACCATGCTGCTACCGAAGAAGTTAGGGCCGGCGCTTGGATGAGGGGTTTCGGGACGACTTACCGCCTGGAGCAGGATGTAGGCGTCGCCGCCTTCGTACAGGGCGAATACCGGCGAGGCGACCGGTGCCGTGGTTTGCCGGCTACGGGCCAGCGCCTGGGACAGGTGGCCCACCGTCTCCAGTCGGACACCATAGATGGTGCTGGCTTGCACCAGCTTCGGATACATGAACAGCACCGGCCAGGTTTCGCTCAATGGCAGCGATGCCGTTGTCGGCTGCAGCGCCGGGCTGGGAAAGTCCTTGAGTCTGAAGTCGGCGCGCCAGCTGAGGCGTAGCAGTTCCTCGAAGGCGTATTGCTCGGCCAGGGGAACGCCACGTGCCACCTCCAGCATGTAAACCTGCGGGTATGCGGTGACAACGGCCTCGGCATAGCGCGCGGCGGCTGCCTCGTCACTTTGATCGACCGCCTGCAGAAAGGCCGAGAAGCCTGCCAGGACTGCTTCGTTGGTATCGAGCTTGTTGCGTACCGCGGCGGAGATGTTCTGTACCTGCTGGGCGAAGCGGGCATCCCAGCGCTGAATTTCGGACACGAACAGCAGCTGAGCGGAAACACCGGCCAGCAGCAGGGACAACAGGATGAAGGCTGCAAAAGAGCGCCGGCGTTTGGTCAGCATCGATACTTTCTCCCGATGACTATGCACGGGTTCTTAGCCAACCCCTGACGCCTGGTTGCATAGGCCGCCGGTGCGGGTGGCGCCGTGTTCTATCGGCACAACCGCTGGCGTCACGCCAAGCTAGCAAAACGCTATCCTGGGGTCTAGCAGTCGAGCGAAGTGCTATCAGGCACAGTTTTCGTGCCTCACGCACAAAGCAGGTGCTCCGAAGCAGACCATTTGATCCATTTCTTTTCCGTAAAAAGCCAAGTGGCTGATTCATAAGCGAATCATTCTGGTGGCACGCGTTCTGCACTCTCCTCGACAGCCGCCCGTGTGCAAAGGACGGCGGCGTCGCGCACACAGAAAAGCGCCCGCGCCATCGGCGAAGCGCTCAGGTTCAGTCTTGTGTTCGAGGAGTGCGTCATCCATGACTCGGCAATACGTTCCCATCATCGACCTGGCGCCATGTTTCGCCGGCACGCCGGAAGGCAAAAACAGCAGGTCGCCACCGTATACGCCGCGTTCAGAGAGGCGAAAGCTGATGGACATGATCGCCAACTGGCTGGGCAACACACCGGACTTCGCCGTGCCCTTCGCCCTGGCGGCGCTGGGTCTGATCCTCACGGACCGCGCTGGCGTGCTGGCCCTCGGCGCCGCAGTACTTCGTGCTGATGACGCCCAGCGCCGTGACGCTGGCGGTGACGGCAATCAGCCCGGCGCGCTAGGTATTCCCTTTATCCGCGAGGAGCGCCGCTGACGGCCCTGCGGCTTACTGCGCCTGGTTCTGGTTCTGGTTCTGGCTCTGGCTCTGGTCGCTGGAGCGGCAGGTGATCTCGGCATAGGGCTCGTCGGGCGAGTAGTCGCCGGGTACCCGCTCGGTGCGCTGGGTATTGGGTGCGACGCTGAACACCGGCGAGGCCGAGGTATCCGAGCGCGCATCGGCCGGCACGTGGAATTCGCAGGAAATCTGGCCGCCGGTGCGGTTCATCACCTTCACCGCACGCACCCCGAGCAGCTCGCCTTCGACGCCTTCGGACTTGGCCGGCACGCCCATGGGGCTGACCTCGACGTCCAGGCCGTTGAGGTGGGTGATGATTTCCGGCTGGGGTGTCTGCGCGATGGCAAGCGGAGCGCAAAGCGCCAGGCCGCAGGCAAGGACAAGTTGTCTGGTCATGGGAACCTCCGTCATTCGGTCACCTTTAGAAGGAGTCGAGGCCGGTCGGTTCGATGGCCGGACGAATCAATGATTGCAAATGATGAGGCGCTGTCGCAGCGGTCGCTCGGCGCCTAATGGCACTTTGCCGTATTTCGCCTTGCCGTGCCGTTTCCGGCGTGTTGAACTGCTGGTACAGCCGATGTTGTGCGGTGCTGTTCGGGAGTGGCTCACGTGGCTAGGTCTCTGTTCATCGGGTTGCTTGTGCTCTACGGCGGCATGGCTGTCGCTGCAGCCGATGCGACTCTGGAACTGAGTGCGGCGGAGCGTGCCTGGTTGGCCGAGCGGGATTCGGTCAGCGTGTGCGTCGATCCCGACTGGCTGCCGTTCGAGATGCTCAATGCGCGCGGTGAGCACGAAGGTATTGCAGCGGACCTGTTGCGCCTGGTCGCCGAGCGGGCGGGCCTGCCGCTGCAGATAGTGCCTACCCGGGACTGGGATGCATCGGTGGCCGCGTCCAAAGCTGGACGTTGCCAGTTGCTCAGCTTTCTCAATCAGACGCCCGAGCGGGATGCCTGGCTGATCTTCACCCGGCCGCTGTTCACCGATGCCAACGTACTCATCGCCCGCGACGAACACCCCCATGTGGTGAATCTGTCGGCGCTCACCGGCGCAAGCGTGGCGTTGCCTTCCGGCACGTCGGTGGAGGAGCACATCCGACACGATTTCCCTCAGCTGCGCATCATTCGCAGCGAAACCGATGCTCAGGCGCTGATGATGGTCAGCGAAGGCAAGGCCGATCTGACCATCCGCTCGCTGACCGTGGCGGCCTACACCATTCGTCACGACGGCTGGTTGAATCTCAAGATCGCCGGCCAGGTCAGCGGCTTCGACAACCAGTTTCGTATCGGCGTGCTGAACAGCGAACCGCTGCTACGCGACATTCTCGACAAGGCCATCGCGACGGTCACGCCAGTGGAGCTCAATCAGATCGCCAACCGTCACGTGCCGATTCGCGTCGAGACGGCGACGGACTATCGGCTGGTCGTGCAGATGGTGGTGGTGTTCTCGGTGGTATTGCTGACCAGCCTGTTCTGGATCGGGCGCCTGCGCCGGCTCAACGAGCAGCTGCAGATCAAGTCGCAGACCGACTCGCTGACCGGCCTGGCCAATCGTTCGGCACTCGACGGGCGCTTCGCGGTGGCGTTGGAGCAGGCCCGGCGGTATCACCGGCCCCTGTCGATCGTCATGCTGGATATCGACCATTTCAAACGCATCAACGATGAATTCGGTCACCAGATGGGCGACCGCGTGCTGCGCGAAATCGCCGGGCTGCTGCAGAGCTGTCTGCGCGGCACCGATGCGGTAGGGCGTTGGGGCGGCGAGGAGTTTCTCGTGCTGTGTCCGGAAACCAACGGACTGCAGGCCGAGGTGTTTGCCGAGCGTATCTGTGAGCAGGTGCGGGCGTTTCCCTTCAGCACCGGTCAGCGCCAGAGCCTCAGCGCCGGGGTGGCCGAGCTGATCCCGGCGGACACCACCGACAGCCTGCTGCGGCGTGCCGATGCCGCGCTGTATCGGGCCAAGCGTGGCGGGCGCGACCGGGTCTGTCTGGATGTGCCCGCCGAGCAGGGTGAGGCGTGATGCTCAGTGCTTGCCGGGCTTGCGCAGCCTGACGTAGAGATCCTTGCCACCCGTGGCGCTGCTGCCACGGGACTCCAGGTCGAAGCGCTTGGGCTGGTTGGCGATCAGCTCGCTGAGCTTCTTGCAGCCGTACAACCGTGGATCGAAGGCGGGACGCAGCTTGCTGATGTTCTGTCCGAGCGTGCCGAGCTGGATCCAGTCATCTTCTTCGGACAGGTCGTCGAGCACCTTGGCAATGAAGTCCACCGGCACCTGCTGGCAGTTGATCGCATCACCCTTGTCGCTGGTGCGCACGGGCTTGCTACTGGCTTCCTCGACCTGAGCTGCAGCGACAAGCTTCTCCGGCGAGGGGGCTTCGACGGCCTTCGGTGCATCGGCGCGCAGGATCTCGGTGTAGATGAACTTGTCGCAGGCCGAGACGAACGGCGAGGGCGTCTTCTGCTCGCCGAAGCCGTACACCGTCAGGCCTTCCTCGCGGATGCGCGCCGCCAGGCGGGTGAAGTCGCTGTCACTGGAAACCAGGCAGAAACCGTCGAAGCGTCGGGTGTAGAGCAAATCCATGGCATCGATGATCAGCGAGCTGTCGGTGGCGTTCTTGCCCGAGGTATAGGCGAACTGCTGGATTGGCTGGATCGAATAGTCGAGCAGGACCTTCTTCCAGCTGCCCAGGTTGGGTTTGGTCCAGTCGCCGTAGATGCGCTTGACGCTGGCGACGCCATACTTGGCGATCTCCTCGAACAGCCCCTCGACGATGGCGGCGGGCGCGTTGTCGGCATCGATCAGAACCGCGAGGTGCTTCTGCTTGTTCGAACTGCTGGGCTTGCTGGCCATGCTTCTTCCCTGGACGTGAGATCGTCCGACCATAACGCCGACAGCCGTGCCCTGGCCATAGCGGCTTTCGGTCAGGCATGCCGAACGCGGCGGGCTCGGTTAGCATTCGCGCCTTTGAACACAGGGATTGACGGCATGGAACAGCGCGGCACGCTGAAAAGCTGGAACGACCAGAAGGGCTTTGGCTTCATTCGCCCCGAGCAGGGCGGTGAGGATGTGTTTGCGCATATCTCGGCGGTGCATGGCGAACGGCGGCCGCTGGTGGGCGATCGGGTGCTGTATGTGGCCGGGCGCGATCCACAGGGACGACTACGCGCCGAGCATCTGCGGCTGGATGCGCCAATGACGCTGGACCAGCCTTCGATTCGCCAGCGCCCGGGCAGCCCGCGGCAGAGCACCGAGCAGCAGGCTCGCCCACGCGCGTCCGGGCGAGCCGCTGGAAAGCCTGCGCGTCAGCTGGTCGCCGGTAACATTCAGCAGCTTCCGCTCAAGCTGGTGCTGTTCGCGCTGCTGTGCCTGCTGCCGCTGGCGGGTAGCCTTTACCGGTTGGGCACGGCGCTGCCGCTGGCGGTCTATGCCGTCGCCAGCCTGCTGACCTTCTTTCTCTACTGGCGCGACAAGCACAGCGCGCTGAAGGATCGCTGGCGCACGCCGGAAACCACGCTGCATTTCTTCGAGCTGGCGGGCGGCTGGCCGGGCGCGCTGGTGGCGCAGCAGGTCTTTCGCCACAAGACCCGCAAACTGAGCTATCAGCTGGCGTTCTGGCTGATCGTGGTGCTGCACCAGGCGTTCTGGATCGATCTGCTGTTCATCGGCAGTGGTTTTACCCGCGAGCGCCTGGACTGGCTGCTGCGGCTGCTCTGAAACGCGAAAGCCCGGCAAATGCCGGGCTTTCGAACGAGCATCTCGGCTCAGACCTTCTTGACGAACTCGGACTTGAGCTTCATCGCGCCGATGCCGTCGATCTTGCAATCGATATCGTGGTCGCCATCGCACAGGCGGATGTTCTTCACCTTGGTGCCGACCTTGACCACCAGCGACGAGCCCTTGACCTTGAGGTCCTTGATCACGCTGACCGTGTCGCCGTCCTGCAGGGTGTTGCCCACGGCATCCTTGATCACCTTGTCGTTCTCGCCAGCGGCCGCGGCGCTTTCGCTGGCGGACCACTCATGGGCGCACTCGGGGCAGACCAGCATCTGGCCGTCCTCGTAGGTGTATTCGGAGTTGCATTTGGGGCAGGGCGGCAAGGTGCTCACGGCAGGTCCTTCAATGGGAAATTGCGGAAAGCCGTGCATTGTATAAGGTTTTGTTACAAATTTGGGGCCGGCGTGGAATCCAGGCTGGCCAGATTCCACGTGGTTCACGGAGTAGCGCTTACTTCACGGCGGTGAGGCGCTCGTTGCCAGCGCGCAGCTCGCTGTAGCGATGTTCCAGTTCGCGGCGGATTTCGCGGCGCTGGTAGGCCTGGGCGAAACGACGCTGCTGCTCGGCAGTTTTCGGGTTCAGCGGCGGCACTGGCACCGGTTTGCCGTCTTCGCCGAGGGCGACCATGGTGAAGAAGCAGCTGTTGGTATGGCGCACGGTCTTCTCGCGAATGTCTTCGGTGACGACCTTGATGCCGATCTCCATCGATGTGGTGCCGGTGTAGTTGACCGAGGCGAGGAAGGTCACCAGTTCGCCGACATGCACCGGCTGGCGGAACACAACCTGGTCCACCGAGAGGGTAACGACATATTGCCCGGCGTAGCGACTGGCGCAGGCATAGGCGACTTCGTCGAGATACTTGAGCAGCGTGCCGCCATGTACGTTGCCGGAAAAATTGGCTTTATCCGGCGTCATCAGCACGGTCATGGTCAGCTCTGCATGTCCATCTAGCATGGGGGTTACGGCTCCTCGGTGATCAAGGGTTGCTACTTTAGTCGAATGCCTCCCGTCTGTCTGGTGAAACCAGCAAAGCGCTTCATCAAAATTTTCTATCGTCAATGCGGCAAAGGCGCGCACTTGTGTCATTTGGCTGAATAAGCCGGTGCTACGACACAAATATCATCGTATCGAGAATGCCTCTGACGGGCTTTTGTGATGCTCATCACGGAAGTCCGGCGTTGCGCTCATCAGGCAGCACTTTTGTTGACTTGTGCCGGGGTCCTGCCCCGCCACGCTTCCTATAGTCGGCGCCCGCGACGCTCCATTGGCCAACTCCAGACACGGATGATCCTCATGCGCACGCTTGTTCTTGCTCTGCTCGCCTGCTTCGTCCCGCTTGCCCATGCCAGCGAAGAGGCGATGGAGCGATTCAACTATCTGATGGCCGATGAACAGCGGCGTGAGCAGGCCAGCCTGGCCGGTCAGGAACGCGCCGTGTTCTGCTCGTACTGCCACGGCGAAACCGGCAACAGCAAGCGCAAGCACATCCCCAATCTCGCCGGGCAGAATCCGCTGTACCTGTTCCACTCCTTCGAGAAGTTCGCCAGTGGCGAACGCGTCGATTTCGTCATGTCCAAGCTGGCGCAGAATCTCAGCATGGAGGAGCGGGTGAACATCGCGGTGTACTTCAGCCAGCAGAAGGTCAATCCGCCAGAGGGCGCACCGAACCTGGCGTTGCACAAAAGCGGCGAGAAGATCTTCAAGACCACCTGTACCGGCTGCCACGGTGCACATGCCGAAGGCATGGAAACCATGCCGCGGCTGGCCGGCCAGCCCGACGAGTACATCCGCAAGGCGCTGACGCGCTTCCGCGAGAACGACCCCAGCCGTGCCGGTTCGGTGATGATTGGCGTCGCCAGCCACCTGTCCGCAGCGGATGTCGAGGCGCTGGCGGCCTACCTGTCGCACCTCAAGCTGACCCCGGCCGAGGAAATGGCCAACATCAACCGCCTGCGCAAGACCACTGCCGCCGCTCAGTAACGCTGGATCTGCGCCGGTGTGCGGCGCATCAGCACCTCACCATTGCGCACCGAAAGCAGGGCATGGCCCTGGGTGCGCAGCATCTCGTAGTCGTCCGGCGCCGACAACACCAGCAGATTGGCCGGGCGCCCCACTTCCAGCCCGTAGCGCTCGCCGAGGTTCAGGGTGCGTGCGCTGTTGTCGGTGATCAGGTCCAGGCCGCGCTGCAGGTCCTCGTAGCCGAGCATGTGGCAGATGTGCAGTCCGGCTTCGAGGATGCGCAGGATGTTGCCGTTGCCCAGCGGATACCAGGGGTCGACGATGGAATCCTGGCCGAAGCAGACGTTCATTCCGGCGCGGTCGATCTCGGCCACACGGGTCAGACCGCGGCGCTTCGGGTAGGTATCGAAGCGGCCCTGCAGGTGGATGCTCTCGGTCGGGCAGGAAACGAAGTTGATCTTCGATAGCTTGAGCAGGCGGAACAGCTTGGAGCAGTAGGCGTTGTCGTAAGAGCCCATCGCCGTGGTGTGGCTGGCGGTGACCCGCTCGCCTATCTCGCGCACCCGCGCTTCCTCGGCGAGCACTTCGAGAAAGCGTGACTGAGGGTCGTCGGTTTCGTCGCAGTGCACGTCCACCAGGCAGCCCGTGCGCTCGGCCAGGTCCATGAGGAACTTGATCGAGCTGACGCCCTGGTCGCGGGTGTTCTCGAAATGCGGAATGCCGCCGACCACATCGGCGCCCATGGCGATCGCCTCGGTCATCAGCTCGCGACCGCCCTTGAACGACTCGATGCCCTCCTGCGGGAAGGCGACGATCTGCAGGTCGATCAGGTGGCGGGTTTCCTCGCGCACCTCGAGCATCGATTTAAGCGCCGACAGCGTCGGGTCGGTGACGTCGACGTGGGTGCGCACATGCTGGATGCCGTGGTCGACCAGCATGTCGATGGTCTTCTTCGCCCGCGCCTTGGTGTCCTCGTGGGTGACCAGCGCCTTGCGCTCACCCCAGCGCTCGATGCCCTCGAACAGCGTGCCGCTCATGTTCCAGGCCGGCTGGCCGGCGGTGAGGGTGGCGTCGAGGTGGATGTGCGGCTCGATGAAGGGCGGTACTACCAGGTTGCTGGCGGCGTCGATATCGCCCTCGTTGGCTTCGGCCGGCGCCTGCTGCGCGCTGATGGAAGCGATGCGTGCGCCGTCCAGTTCGATGCGGTAGAGGCCGCTGCGGCCGCGCAGGCGGGCGTTGAGGATGTTCATGGTGGCTCCTTGATCAGCGTGCGTCGGTTTGCGTCAGCACCGTGCGCGACAGGGCCAGGCGCTGGCCCTCGTACAGCACAATATAGGCTGCGGCGGCCACCAGTATGCCGACGATGGGCGCCACCCAGGGCGAGAAATAGGCGCAGGCGGCGCCCAGCACGTAGGCCGCCAGGCCCAGGCTGTTGTATTTGGGCAGACGCGCCTCGGCCAGCTTTGGATAGTGCCCGCGATGGCGGTAGAAATAGTCCGCCATGATTACGCCGCCGATGGGCGGGATGATCGAGCCGAGCAGGATCAGGAAGGGGATCAGCAGTTCGTACATGCCGCCGAGCGCCAGCAGCGTGCCGACGAAGGCACCGCCGAGGGTCACCAGGCGGCGACGCTCGGTGCGCAGCAGGTTGCAGCCGGCGGCGGCAAAGTTGTAAATGGTGTTGTCCTGGGTGGTCCAGAGGTTGAGGAAAAGCATCACCACCGCGGCCATCGACAGGCCCTGCAGCACCAGCACTTCGACGATATCCGGCTGCTGGTAGACGATTGCTCCGTAGGCGCCGGCGACGATCATCAAGCCGTTGCCGATGAAGAAGCCGATCAAACTGGCCCATACGGCCACCTTGCTGCTGCGGGCGAAGCGCGTCCAGTTGGTGGCCTGGGTTGCCCCACTGACGAAGGTGCCGAAGATCATGGTGATGGCCATACCGAGGGTCAGGCTGTCGCCCGGCTGCACCGCTAGCAGGCCGTCCAGCCCGCCAATGTCGCGGGTGGCGGTCCACAGCGAGGCGATCAATAGGATCAGCATCGCCGGCACCGCGATACGCGAGAGCAGGTCGAGGCCCTTGTAGCCGACGAAGGCGGTCAGGCAGAAGCCGAAGCCGAACAGCACCATCAACGGCATCGTCCAGCTTTCCGGCAACGCCAGCAGGCGCACCAGGACGATGGCGATGGTCGCCGTGCCCCAGGCGTACCAGCCTATCTGGGTGAAGCCGAGCAGGAAGTCGGAAAGCCGGCTACCGGCCTCGCCGAAGCAGAAGCGCCCCATCAGCACCGAGTTCAGCCCACTGCGGCAGGCGATCAGCCCGAGCGCGGCGGCATAGAGGCCGAGCAGCAGGTTGCCGATCACCGCGGCCCAGAGCATGGTCTTGAAGTCGAAGGCCAGGCCGATCTTGCCGCCGGCGAACATGGTGGCGGTGAAGAAGGTGAAGCCGAACAGCAGGATGGAAGTGGACCACAGCCCCTTGCGCGCGCCGGCAGGCACTTCGCTCAGGGGGTAGTCGGTATCGACGGGCTGTTTCATCGGTGGATGCTCCGCAAGGTCAATGCAGCCCACGGTGCAGATGCCATGCCATTTGCTGACCGATCGGCCAGTTCGGCGCGCTGGCGATAACGCTGCAGCCAGCGTGATTCGTCCCGGTGCGTCAAGCTATCCGTGTGCACTGGGATTGCGCTCTAGCGCGAAGTTCCGCCAAGCGGAGCGACATTTTCTCTATCGCCACGTTCGGCTTATTCAATTGGGGCATCTTCGGCCCCCCTCTTAGGCTTTCCGACGCGCCATAAGCGCATCAGAAAATCGAAGAGGAATCACCCATGTCCCGTATGACCTTCGGCTCCACACCAGCGCGTTTTGCGCTCGGTGTTATTTCCGCGAGCCTCCTTGCGCTGTCTGCCAATGCTGCCCCGCTGACCCGCGACAATGGCGCGCCGGTCGGCAACAACCAGAATTCCCAGACCGCCGGGCCCAACGGTCCGACCCTGCTGCAGGACGTGCAATTACTGCAGAAGCTGCAGCGTTTCGGTCGCGAGCGTGTCCCCGAGCGCGTTGTGCATGCCCGTGGCACCGGCGCCCACGGCGAGTTCACCGCCACCGAAGACATCTCCGACCTGACCCTGGCCAAGGTCTTCGAGAAGGGCAGCAGCACGCCGGTGTTCGTCCGTTTCTCCACCGTGGTGCACGGCCTGCACTCGCCGGAAACGCTGCGCGACCCGCGCGGCTTCGCCACCAAGTTCTACACCGCCGACGGCAACTGGGACCTGGTCGGCAACAACTTCCCGACCTTCTTCATCCGCGACGCGGTCAAGTTCCCGGACATGGTCCACTCCTTCAAGCCGGACCCGCGCACCAACCTGGATGACGACAGCCGCCGCTTCGACTTCCTCTCGCACCACCCCGAGTCGACCCGCACCCTGACCCTGCTGTACTCCAACCAGGGCACCCCGGCCAGCTACCGGATGATGGATGGCAACGGTGTGCACGCCTACAAGTTCGTCAACGAGCAGGGCGAAACCCACTACGTGAAATTCCGCTGGAAGAGCCAGCAGGGCCTGAAGAACCTCGACCCGAAAGAGAACGAGGCGATGCAGGGCAAGGACTACAGTCACCTGAGCCGCGATCTGGTCACCGCCATCGACAACGGCGACTACCCCAAATGGGACCTCATGATCCAGGTGCTCAAGCCGGAGGATCTGGCCAAGTTCGAATTCGATCCGCTGGATGCCACCAAGATCTGGCCTGACGTGCCCGAGCGCAAGATCGGCCAGATGGTGCTGAACAGGAATCCGGACAACATCTTCCAGGAAACCGAGCAGGTCGCCATGGCGCCGGCCAATCTCGTGCCGGGTATCGAGCCGTCCGAGGACCGTCTGCTGCAGGGCCGTCTGTTCTCCTATGCCGACACCCAGATGTACCGCGTTGGTGCCAATGGCATGAGCCTGCCGATCAATCGGCCGAAGGTGGCGGCCAACAACGGCAATCAGGACGGTCAGCTGAACCCCGGCCACACCAACACCAGCGTCAACTACCAGCCGAGCCGCCGTGAGAACCGCGAGGAAACCCCGCGCGCCGTACTCAGCAAACTGGAGCTGAGCGGGACCACCCAGCAGGCACCGATCCAGCGTCAGCAGAACTTCAAGCAGGCCGGCGATCTGTATCGCTCGTTCAGCAAGAAGGAGCAGACCGACCTGATCAAAACCTTGGGTGGCGAGCTGGCCAATGCGGACGACGAGGCCAGGCACATCCTGCTGTCGTTCTTCTACAAGGCTGACGTCAATTACGGCGAGGGCCTGACAAAGGTCGCCAAGGCCGACCTCAAGCGGGTCAAGGCGCTGGCTGCCGAGCTGCAGGACTAAGCAAACGGTTGCTTTTGACCCGGGTCGGGCGATGACCCGGGTCTTTTTTATCGTGGAGGCAGATATGAAAGGTCTTTTGCTGATGGCAGCGCTGCTGTTGGGCAGCGGGGCCGCCCTGGCCGCTGATGGCCCGCTGACGAATGCCGCCGACACGCCAGAGGCGGTCAAACAGCAGTTGCGCGACTATTTCTTCAATGCGGCGCGCTTCGGCGATAACGAGATTCTCGACGAATTCATCCGGGCCGGTTACGACCTGAACAGCGCCGATGGCAATGGCTACACCGCCCTCATCCTGGCGGCCTACAACGGCCATGGCGACACGGTGGAGCGTCTGCTCGCCGCCGGGGCCGATGCCTGCGCCGAAGACAAGCGCGGCAATACGGCGCTGCTCGGCGCGATCTTCAAAGGCGAGCTGGGTATCGCCAAGCGGCTGCTGGCCACCGAGTGCGATCCCAACCAGCGCAACAACGCCGGGCAGACGCCGGCAATGTACGCCGCGCTGTTCCAGCGCGAGGCACTGCTCCAGACGCTGCGCGAACATGGTGCGGACCTGAGCGCGGCGGACCCGCTGGGTAACAGCGTGGAAAGCCTGGCGCGCGGCGAGATCCGCACCCGCTGATCCCTCAGTAGCTCTTGTAGGGCAGGAACTTGCCCGACAGCACCACACTGACGCGATCGCCCTTGGGGTCGCTCTGGCGCTGGATATCCATGGAGAAGTCGATGGCGCTCATGATGCCGTCACCGAATTCCTCGTGGATCAGCTCCTTGATGGTGGTGCCGTAGACGTTGACCAGCTCGTACCAGCGGTAGATCAGCGGATCGCTCGGCACTGCGGTGGGCAGCGAGCCTTTGTAGGGCGCGATCTGCAGCCAGGCGACGGCCTCGTCGGAGAGCTCGAAGAGCTGCCCCAGGGTCTCGGCCTGGGCCTTGTCGAAGGCCATCTGGCCGAGGCAACCGGCGGTGGTCCACTCCTTGGACATGCCGATGCTTTCGGCGACATGCGCCCACTTCAGGCCCTTGCGTACCTTGGCGGAGACGATCATCTGGGTGACCTGTTCACGACTGCTGATCATGGCGAATCCTCATCTGGCGAATGCGAGTGAATGGCCGCACGGGCGCGGCGGGCCTCGGTCGATGCAGGTTCGGTGCCAGGCGTTTCAATCGTATTCGGCTGCCTCGTGCTCGCCGAGCAGGCGACGCTGGCGCGGCGTGGCGGCGGCCAGCACCTCGGGATTGAAACTGAAGTGCAGGTAGGGCGAGAACTTCTGCGCGACCATGCGCCGGCCGTAGTGGATCTGTAGCAGGTAGCGGCTGCGCTCGGCCGTGCGGTTGCGGCTGCCGGCGTGCCAGAGGTCGCTGCGAAACAGCAGCAGGTCGCCGGCCTTGCACAGTACTGGCTCAGGGGCGCGTCCGTGCCATTGCGTTTCGCTCGGGCGCGGCTTGCGCCCGGCGCGGTGGCTGCCGGGGATCACCAGCGTCGGGCAGAGGTCGGCGTCGATGTCGTCCAGATACAGGTGTGCGGTGCAGATCTGCATCGGCAGTTCGAAGGCGGGGTCGGCGAGCAGGCTTTCCGGCAGCTCCATGGCCAGATGGTCGGAATGCAGCTCGCCGCCGATAAAGCCCGGGCGGCTGCGCCAGGCGGTCTGGCCGATGATATGGCAGTCCGCGCCGAGCGCTGCCTCGGCCAGTTCGATCACCCCGGGCAGATCGAGAAAGCGCAGCCAGAACGGCGAACGGTTGAACACGCACTTGAAGTGGTCGTCGACCAGTCCCTGGTAATCCCAGTGGATGGGTTCGAGGCGGTCGATGGCGTCGCGCAATTCCGTGATCGTCGGCGGATCGACCACCGCAGGCAGCAGCACAAAGCCCTGCTGGTGCAGGGCGGCGAGCTGTTGCTGGAGGTCGCTGGACTCAGGCATGGCGGCGCTGGCGGATGACTTTCGCTCAGCATAGGCAGCGTGGGCGCACGTTGAAAGCCGGCTGAAAGCTTGCGGCGCTACTGTGCCGGCGCTGCTGCGGCAGCCAGTTGCGTGGTCACGAGCCGCGCCTCTGCTCTCTCGCTCTGGCGTACCCGGCGGCGTCGCCAGAAGCGGCGCCACCGGCGCGCACCTCGCCTAGTTCGAAACCACCCGTGCGATGGCCTTGGCCAGCGCATCCAGGCGCTCGGCATCCAGTCCGGCGACGTTGGCCCGACCGCTTTCCACCAGATACACCGAATCTTCGGCACGCAGCCGGCGTACCTGCTCGGCGGTCAGGCCGGTGTAGGAGAACATCCCGCGCTGCTGGGCGATATGCGCAAAGCGCTCGGCCAGCCCATATGGCATCAGCGCCTCGACCAGCCCCTGACGAAGGCTGGCGATGCGTCGGCGCATGCGCTCGACCTCGCCCTGCCAGATCTGCCGCAACGGCTCGTCGGCAAGGATCGTCGCCACCACCGCGGCGCCGTGGGCCGGTGGCGTCGACCAGAGGTTGCGTGCCAGCGACGCGAGCTGGCTGCGCACGTCGAGCAGGCGCTCGGCATCGCTGGTGACCGCGATCAGCGCGCCGGTACGCTCGCGGTACAGGCCGAAGTTCTTCGAGCAGGAAGTGGTGATGAGCATTTCCGGCAGCGTTTCGGCGAACAGCCGTACCGCCCAGGCGTCCTCTTCCAGTCCGTCGCCAAAGCCCTGATAGGCGAAGTCGAATAGCGGCAGCAATTCGCGTGCGCGCACCACCTCGAGCACCCGCAGCCAGTCGTCGTGATTCAGGTCGAAGCCGGTGGGGTTGTGGCAGCAGGCGTGCAGCAGCACCACGTCGCCGGGCGGCACCTGTTGCAATGCGGCGAGCATGCCTTCGACATCGAGGCGGTTGTCGGCGCCGACGTAGGGGTAGTGCTGCACGCGCAGGCCAGCGGCGGCGAACAGGGTTTCGTGGATCGGCCAGGTCGGGTCGCTCAGCCAGATGCTGCGCCCCGGCAGGCACTTGGCGATGAACTCACCGGCCAGCCGCAGCGCGCCAGTGCCGCCCGGTGCCTGGGTGCAGCCGGCGCGCTGCTCGCCAAGGGCAATGGCGCGGCTGCCGAGCGCCTGGCGCAGCAGCAGGGCGCCGAACTGGGCGTCGCCGTGGCCGCCGATGTAGCTCTTGCTCTGCTCACCGTCGACCAGGCGCTGCTCGGCCAGTTTCACCGCACGCGGGATCGGCGTCAGGCCCTGGGCGTCCTTGTAGACGCCGACGCCCAGGTCGAGCTTGGCCGGGTTGGGATCGGCGCGATACAGGTCCATCAGGCCGAGGATGGGGTCGCCGGGCACGCGGGGAATCTGACCGAAATGCATTACTTGCGGCCCTCCGCGCTGGCGGCGAGCTGGTCGGTGCGTGCGGCCATGATGAAGTCGTTGCGGTGCAGGCCGCGCATCTCGTGGCTCCACCAGGTCACGGTGACCTTGCCCCACTCGGTGAGCAGGGCGGGATGGTGGCCGACCTCCTCGGCGATGGCGCCGACCGCATTGGTGAAGGCCAGGGCGTGGCGGAAGTTGCGGAACAGGAAGACACGCTCCAGCTCCATGTGGTCGCCGCGCACTTCGATGTTCCAGTCGGGGATTTCGCGGATCAGCTCGGCCAGTTCTTCATCGGACACCTTGGGCGCATCGGCGCGGCAGGCTTCGCATTGGGCTTGGGCAAGGGCGGTCATGGTGGTGGTCCTTTTGTTTGATGGTTGGAAAGCGTAGGTGAGATGGACGGGTCGTACTGGCCGCGTGGATAAGCCTTCGGCGTTATCCACCCTACAAGGCAAGAGGATTCGCGGCCAGGTTCCTTCCGCTGGGGTGTAGGTCAGCGTCGGCTTCGACCAGCACGCTTGGCCTGTAGGCCGAACGGTGTCTTGCGAAACGCGTGAACCGGCCTGCGGCGTTGTCCAGCCTACGCCGCCTTGGGCGGAAACTTCGGCTGGTGCAGGCCCAGGCGCATGGCCTCGCGCACCATGGCCATGATGTCCTGCTGGGCCAGGTCGAACAGCTGCTTGAGGTCCGGCAGGACGAAGTACAGCGGCTGCAGGATGTCGATGCGATAAGGCGTGCGCATGGCTTCCATGGCATCGAACGGCTGCCGCTCCGGCTCGTCGGACAGGCTGTAGAGCGTTTCCTTCGGCGAAGAGAGGATGCCGCCGCCGTAGATGCGCAGCCCGGCCGGGGTATCCACCAGGCCGAACTCGACGGTCATCCAGTACAGCCGCGCTAGATAGACCCGTTCCTCCTTGCTGGCTTTCAAGCCGAGCTGGCCGTAGGTGTGGGTGAATTCGGCGAACCACGGGTTGGTCAGCAGCGGGCAGTGACCGAAGATCTCGTGAAAGATGTCCGGCTCCTGCAGGTAGTCCAGTTCTTGCGGGGTGCGAATAAAGGTCGCGACCGGGAAGCGCTTGCTCGCCAGCAGCTCGAAGAAGCGCTGGAAGGGGATCAGCGCCGGTACGCGCTCGACCTGCCAACCGGTGGTTGCCTCCAGCACGCGGTTGATCTCGCCGAGCTGCGGGATGCGCTCGTGGGGCAGGGCGAGCTGGTCGAGGCCGTCGAGGTATTCCTGGCAGGCGCGTCCTTCGAGCAGCTTCAGTTGCCGCTCGACCAGCGTCTGCCACACCGCGTGTTCGGCGTCGGGGTAATGAATGTGCCCCTGCGCGTCCGGTTCGCGGGCTACGTAGTGGGTGGTCTTCATCGCTACTCCTGGCCGCTTGGGCATTTTGTTGTTGCCCTCATTCGAACCCGAACACGTACCGTCGTGGAGTCCCGCTGTGGCGGAATGTCGCAGTGTGCGCGATCTGTGCTGTAAGGAAAGCGTGACGTTATTGCCGATCGCCGGATCGGCGGCATTGCCAAGTGTGTTATCTGGCAAATAATCTTGACGGAAATTTGCGGCGCTCGAATGAAGCGTCGTCAGCCCCACAACAAAACAACAGGGCCTCGCCATGCGTATCAAGATTCTCTGCCAGAACCGCGTCGGCATCCTGCGCGACATGCTCAATCTGCTGGTGGACTACGGCATCAACGTCGCCCGCGGTGAAGTTGGCGGCGAGCAGGGCAACGCCATCTACCTGCATTGTCCCAACCTGATGAACCTGCAACTGCAGGCGCTGCGGCCGAAGATCGAGGCGTTGCCGGGCGTGTTCGAGTTGCGCAAGGTCAGCCTGATGCCCAGCGAGCGGCATTCCCTGGAACTCAATGCACTGCTCGGCGCGCTGGAATTTCCCGTGCTCTCCATCGATATGAGCGGTGCCATCGTTGCCGCCAACCGTGCCGCCGCGCAGTTGCTCGGCGTGCGTGTCGACGAGGTGCCGGGCATGAGCCTGTCGCGCTATGCCGAGGACTTTGACCTGCCCGAGCTGGTGCGCGCCAACAAGGCGCGGATCAACGGCCTGCGGGTGAAGATCAAGGGCGACGTGTTTCTCGCCGACATCGCCCCGCTGCAATCCGAACACGACGACAGCGAGGCGCTGGCGGGCGCGGTACTGACCCTGCATCGCGCCGACCGGGTCGGTGAACGCATTTACCAGGTGCGCAAACAGGAGCTGCGCGGCTTCGACAGCATCTTCCAGAGCTCGAAGGTGATGGCCGCGGTGGTACGCGAGGCACGGCGCATGGCGCCACTGGATGCGCCGCTGCTGATCGAAGGCGAGACCGGCACCGGCAAGGAGCTCTTGGCGCGCGCCTGTCACCTGTCCAGCCCGCGCGGGCAGTCGCCGTTCATGGCACTCAACTGCGCCGGCCTGCCCGAATCCATGGCCGAGACCGAGCTGTTCGGCTACGGCCCCGGCGCTTTCGAGGGTGCGCGGCCGGAAGGCAAGCTCGGTCTCCTGGAACTGACCGCCGGCGGCACGCTGTTTCTCGATGGCGTCGGCGAGATGAGCCCACGACTGCAGGCCAAGCTGCTGCGCTTCCTGCAGGATGGCGGTTTTCGTCGGGTCGGCAGCGACGAGGAGGTCTATCTGGATGTGCGGGTGATCTGCGCGACCCAGCTCGACCTGTCCGAACTCTGCGCCAACGGTCAGTTTCGCCAGGATCTGTATCACCGCCTCAACGTGCTGTCGCTGCATATCCCGCCGCTGCGCGACTGCCTCGACGGCCTGCAGCCGCTGGCGCTGCACTTCATCGATCAGGCCAGCCGGCAGATCGGCTGTCCGCTGCCGACGCTCTCGCCGCAGGCGCTGGAGCGCCTGGCCGGCTATCACTGGCCGGGCAACGTGCGGCAGCTGGAGAACACCCTGTTCCAGGCGGTTTCGCTGTGCGAAGGCGGCACCATCAAGCCCGAGCATATCCGCCTGCCGGGCTACGGCGCGGCGCAGCCGCTGGGTGATTTCTCTCTGGAGGGCGATCTGGCGAGCATCGTCGGGCGCTTCGAGAAGGCCGTGCTGGAAGGGCTGCACAAACAGTTCCCGAGCAGCCGTCAGCTGGGCAAGCGGCTCGGCGTTTCGCACACCACCATCGCCAACAAGTTGCGCGAGCATGGGCTGGGCAAGGCGGACGGCTGAGGCCATTCGCCCGCGAGCGGCACGCGTGGCTGCCCCAGGGTCGATCGCTCCCACGCTTTGCGGAAGCGCGGGAGCGATTAGCCAACCCCTGCTGCTGGCCAGTGGGATCAGCGCACGGCCTGGGTCACGGCATCGATCAGCGCCTGCAGGTCGATGGGTTTGCGCAGGTGCAGGGTGAAACCGGCGGCCCTGGCTTTTTCCACGTCGCTCAGCGTGCCGTAGCCGGTCAGTGCGATGCTCGGTGTGTGCATGTTGGCGCCATGGTTGCGGATGATGGACATCATCTTGTGGCCGTCGGTGTCCGGCATGCCGATGTCGGAAACGATCACATCGAACGGGGTCTGCTCGGCCAGTTCGATGCCTTGCGCGCCGCCGTCGGCGGTGGTGACGTTGGCGCCTTCGCTTTCCAGCAGTTCGCACATGGTTTCCAGAATGTCCGGTGAGTCGTCCACCAGCAGGATCCTGATGCCGGTCAGGCCGCCCAGCTCAGCGCCGTTCTGCAGCTCGTTGAGTTCCATTTCGGTCTGCAGGTGAATCGGCAGCCAGACACTGAAGCGCGCGCCGCGGCCGATGCCTTCTGAGTAGGCCTCGATATGGCCGTTGTGCGCTTCGACCAGTTGCTTGACCAGCGCCAGGCCGATACCCAGCCCGTGCTTGGTGCGCTGGGCATGGTGCATTTCCGCCTGGCCGAACATGTCGAACACCTTGGGCAGGAAGTCTGCCGAGATGCCTTGGCCGGTATCGATGACATCCAGCCGCGCCTGGTCACCGTCGCGCTTGAGCTGCATGCAGATGCGCTCGCCGCCCTTGGTGAACTTCCAGGCATTGTTCAGCAGGTTCCAGATGATCTGATCCAGCCGCGTCGGATCCGCCTGGATGTAGATCGGCTCGTCCGGCTTGAAGGCTTCGAACACCACGTTCTCGGCCTGGGCCAGTGGTTCAAACACCGCCTCGATGCCACGCAGCACGTCCTGATAGCGCAGCGTGGCGAAATGCAGCTTGAGCTTGCCGGTGCGGATGCGTGAGACGTCCATCAGGTCGTCGATGATGCGTGATTGGCTGCGCACGGCGTTCTGGATGGCCTGCGTAGCTTTGCGCAGGCTTGGCGATGTCTTTGCAGCCGGCGAGCGCGCAAGCAGGTCGGTGTTGAGCTGGATAAGATTCAGCGGGTGCTTGAGCTCGTGGGAGAGTACCGCGAAGAACTGGTCCTTCTGCAGGTTTGCCGCCTGGATCGTTTCCAATTCGTTCTGCTGTTCGGAGCTTTGCTTGCGCTCCTCGGTCAGGTCGCGGGCGATCTTCGCCAGGCCGATGACCTTGCCTTCACTGTCTACCAGCGGATTGACCAGGCCGCTGAAGAAGCGCTGGCTGCCGTCACGGCGAAGATGCCAGCGTTCGTCAGAGGCTTGCCCATGCTCCAGGGCATGTTTGCGTTCGGTTTCCGGCACGCCGGCCTGGCGGTCCTGTTCGGTATAGAGCATATCGATGCACTGACCGATGGCTTCCTGCTCGTCGTAGCCGAACAAGGTCTGCGCGCCGCGGTTCCACGTGGTGATGATGCCGTCGACGTCCAAGGTGATGATGGCGTAGCCCTTGGTGCTCTGCGCGAGCCGCCGCATGTGCGCTTCGCCGGCTTCGAGCCGCTCTTCGGCGCGGCGTCGATCGGTGATGTCGATGAAGGTCAGCACCGCACCCTGAATACGGTCATCGAGGGTGCGGTACGGCAGGAAGCGCGCCAGATACCAGTGATCGCGCTCGCGGTTGCTGACTTCGCGCTCCACCAGATGCAATTCTTCGAAGGCCTGGGCCGCATCCTTGTGTAGCTGCGGATAGTCGAGGCGATGGGTGATATCCAGCAGCGAGCGCCCGGCGTCGTTGCCGATCACATTGAAGATATCGCGCGTGCGCGGGGTGAACCATTTGATACGCAGCTTGCGGTCGACGAACAGAGTGGCGATGTCGGTCGAGGAGATCAGGTTCTGCAGGTCGTCGTTGATCTTGCTGGTTTCGTCGACCTTCGTTTTGAGCTCGAAGTTGACCGTGGTCAGTTCCTCGTTGATCGACTGCAGCTCTTCCTTGCTGGTTTCCAGCTCCTCGGTGGCCGAGCGCAGCTCCTCGTTGATCGCTTGCAGTTCCTCGTTGGAGGCGCGCAACTCCTCGGTGGAGGTCTCCGAGTGCTCCATGGTGATCTGCAACTGCTCTTTGGTCTGCTGCAGTTCGGTCTCCAGCTGGGTCAGTACGCTGTCCTTGGCTTCCGCTCCATCGCTGGCCCCGGTATCCATGCAGGCTTCGACCTCATCGAAGATGACCAGCACGTACTCGTTACCGGCCTCGTTGTCACGGAACGGCCGCACCACCATGTTCACGTAGAAGCTGCGACCGTCGCGCTCAAGGCGCACCCGGCGCGCTTCCACGCTCTTGCCCGTATGCGTTGCCTGATACAGCGCGGTACGCAGTTCCAGGCGCAGTTGTGGATGGACCAGCGTGGTCAGGTTCAGCGAAGGCTCGCCGCCGACATAGCGCAGGAAGTTGCCCGCCTTATCGGACATGTGCACGATCTCGGCTTCCTGATTGACGATGACGCTGGGTGGTGCGTACTGCTCAAGCGCCCGCTGGTGCACGTCGGCAAAGGAGAACTTCTTGCTGCGTCGGCTCGGCTCGCTGAACGGTGGTTGAGTGGGGGCGGAAAACGAGAAGCCCTGGAAAGGCCCTACCGGAGGCCGACGCAGCGATGCACCCACTTCCCTGGCGCGATAGATGCGGTTCTTTTTATCCACCGGCGTGAACAGCTGGGCGCAGGCGTCGGCGGTTTCAGAGTTGCCAAGGAACAGGTAGCCGCCAGGATTGAGGGCGAAGTGGAACATGCGCAGCACTTCGATCTGGATGTCCTTGTCCAGGTAGATCATCAGGTTGCGGCAGGAGATCAGGTCCAGTCGCGAGAACGGCGGGTCGCGCAGGATGTTGTGGCGGGCGAACAGGATTCGCTCGCGCAGCTCCTTGTGCAGGCGGAACTGATTCTGGTCCTTTACGAAATACTGCCGCAGTCGGGTCGGCGACACGTCGGTCAGGATGGCTTCCGGATAGGCACCGTTGCGCGCGGTTTCCAGAGCGCGGTCGTCGATATCGGTGGCGAACACCTGCAGTTTCAGCTCGCTGCCCGCGCCGGTGATTGCGGCCTGGTCGGCCAGCAGCATGCCCAGTGAATAGGCTTCCTCCCCGGTCGAACAGGCCGCCGACCAGACGCGCAAGGTCTTGTCATCGGTGCCGGCCTTCTGCTCCAGCAGCGCCGGGATGATGTCGCGCTCCAGTGCTTCGAAGGCGTCCCGGTCGCGGAAGAAATTGGTCACGCCGATCAGCATGTCGGCAAGCAGTTCCGGTGTCTCCTCCGGACGGCCCTGCAGGTAGCGCGCATAGCTCGGCATGTCGGGCAGTGCGTTGACCTGCATGCGTCGTTCGATTCGCCGCAGCACGGTTGCCTGCTTGTAATGCCGGAAGTCATGGCCGGTGCGCGTGCGCAGCGCGGCGAGGATCTCGCGCAGCGCCAGTTCGTTGGGTTTGGACTGGATATGTGCGTCGGCGTATTCCCCCTCGGCCTGCTCCGCGCCCGCCTGTTCGGTATCGCCGCTGGACAGGCTCGGCTCGTGGCGCGCCAGCAATGCCTGCATGTTGCGGCACAACTCGATCAGTTTCTGCGGCATTTCCGCCACCGGCAGCACGATGTCGACCATGCCGGTTTCGATGGCGCTGCGCGGCATCGAGTCGAACTCTGCGTCCGCAGGGGCCTGCGCCAGGGTCACGCCGCCCTGTTCCTTGATGCGGGCCAGACCGACCGAGCCATCCGAGCCACTGCCGGAGAGTACGATGCCCAGCGCATGGCTATGGTGCGCATCGGCGAGGGCCCGAAAGAACAGATCGATCGCGACCTGGGGCCCGCGTTCGCGGGTCGGGGCGAGCAGGCGCAGATAGCCGTCGTTCATTGACAGATCCATCGCCGGCGGAATCACGTAGATGTGGTTGCGCTCGATAGCCACCGGCCCGCGCACTTGCAGCACCGGCATGCGGGTGAGGTTCTGCAGGATCCTGTCGACATTGCTCTCGTGATTGGGCGAGAGGTGCATGATCACCACGAAGGCCATGCCGCAATCGGCTGGCATGTGTTCGAACAGACTCATCAGTGCCTTGAGGCCGCCCGCGGAAGCGCCGATCCCGACCACTGGAAACTGCAGCGTGCTGCGGGTCAGGGTGTCGTTCTTGGGCGTGGCTGGCTCGGGGCTGGTGCTCATCGGTTCCTCTGTTCTGGCGTTTCCGCGGCGCTGGAAGGGGCAGCAGTCAGAGAATGTCCACCTGGCCTGCGGCACCGCCGAACCGATGATAGGGGTTTGCGCCGTCAATTACTGCCTGGCCGATGTTCAGCACTCGATGATGTTCACCGCCAGCCCGCCGCGAGCGGTCTCCTTGTACTTGCTCTTCATGTCGGCGCCGGTCTGGCGCATGGTGCGGATCACCTTGTCCAGCGAGATGAAGTGGCTGCCGTCGCCACGCAGGGCCATGCGTGCGGCGTTGATGGCCTTCACCGCGCCCATGGCGTTGCGCTCGATGCAGGGCACCTGCACCAGCCCGCCGACTGGATCGCAGGTCAGGCCGAGGTTGTGCTCCATGCCGATCTCGGCGGCGTTTTCCACTTGCTGTGGTGTGCCGCCGAGCACCTCGCACAACGCGCCTGCCCCCATCGAGCAGGCCACGCCGACTTCGCCCTGGCAGCCGACCTCGGCGCCGGAGATCGAGGCGTTCTCCTTGTAGAGCATGCCGATGGCGGCGGCGGTGAGCAGGAAGCGCACCACGCCGTCCTCGTCGGCACCCGGCACGAAGCGCATGTAGTAATGCAGCAGCGCCGGAATGATGCCCGCCGCGCCGTTGGTCGGGGCCGTGACCACGCGGCCGCCGCTGGCGTTCTCCTCGTTGACCGCCAGCGCATAGAGATCCACCCAGTCGAGCACGTTGAGCGCATCGCGCAGGTTGGCCTCCGGGTGCTCGCTGAGCTGGCGGTACAGGCCCGCCGCGCGCCGGCGCACCTTGAGCCCGCCGGGCATCACGCCTTCGGTACGGCAGCCGGCCTCCACGCAGTCCTGCATCACCTGCCAGATGCGCAGCAGTCCTGCGCGGGTTTCGCCTTGTGGACGCCAGACCGTTTCGTTGGCGAGCATCAGCTCGCTGATGGTCAGGCTGTGCGCCGTGCAGTGGGCAAGCAGCTGTGCAGCGCTGTGGAAGGGGTAGGGCAGCGGCGTCGCGTCCTCGACGATGCGGTCGTTGCCGGTGGCGTTTTCATCGATGACGAACCCACCGCCTACCGAGTAGTACTCGCGGCTGCGCACTTGCAGCCCGGCCGCATCGAACGCGCGGAAGACCATGCCGTTGGGGTGGAAGGCCAGCGGCTTGCGGATGAATTGCAGATCATGGCCGACATCGAAGCGAATGGACTTTTCGCCCAGCAGACGCAGCGCGCAGGTCTCACGTATCGCCGCCATGCGCTGAGGAATGTTCGTCGTATCCACGCGTTCCGGCCGCTCGCCTTCGAGACCGAGCAGCACTGCCTTGTCACTGCCGTGGCCCTTGCCGGTGGCACCGAGGGAGCCATACAGCTCGACCTTCAGATGGTCGGTGGTAGCCAACAGTTGGTCCTGCCGCAGCCCCTCGGCAAACAGCAGGGCTGCCCGCATCGGCCCCACCGTGTGTGAACTGGACGGGCCGATACCGATCTTGAACAGGTCGAAGACGCTGAGTGACATGAGGTGCTCCGGGGATAAGGGCTCGTATAAGCCTAGCCCTTCAGGCGCTGGCGAATGTTGATCGCACGCGGCGGCAGTGACGATCGGCCGAGTGTCTTTGCGCCAGGCCTATCTGCCGGCCACTGTCGAACCACCCCAGGGGTTGGCTTCCAGGCTGTTATGCACGGCGGTCGCCGCCTGGGCAGCCTGGCCGATGGCGACACTGATCTGCTTCAGACCCATGGTCACGTCACCGATGGCGTACAGCCCGCGCAGCGATGTCTGGCGGTGCTCGTCGACGTTCACCCCGCCGCACTCGTCGCAGTCGAGGCCAAGCTGCACGGCAAGTTCGGAGCGAAAGCGTGCGCCGAGGCTGGGATAGATGATGTCGAAGTGGTGCCGCTCGCCGCGCCAGGTCAGCAGTTCGATGCCGGTCTCGCAGGGGTGCAGTGACTCGACGCGGTCGCTGATCACGCGGATGGCGTAATGCTCGGCCAGGGCGATAGCCTGATCGCAGGCGTCCTGCTCGCCGTGCACCACCACGGTGACCCGGTCGGTGAAGGTGCGCAGGAACACCGCGTGGCTGATGGCATTCTCCGCTTCGCCATACACGGCGACGTTGTCACCGTCGACTTCATAGCCATCGCAGATCGCGCAGAGCCGGACCTTGCCCTCAGCGATCGCCGTTTCGATGTCAGGCATGTCCGGCAGACTGTCCTCGATGCCGGTAGCCAGAATGATCCGCCGTGTGACGCAGACGTTTTCACCGTAACGCACGCTGAAGCCCTCGGTATGCGGCTCGATATGCTCCACGCGGCCGTGTTCCAGGCGCGCCCCGTAACCGCTGGCCTGCTCGCGCAAGCGCGCCAGCAGGTCGTTGCCGTTGATGCCCGGCGGGAAGCCCGGGTAATTGCGTGAGCGCGGTATCCACGAAGCCCGGCTCGAGCCGGCATCCACGACCAGGCAGCTGCGCCGGAAGCGCGCCAGGTACAGTGCCGCGGTCAGGCCGGCGGGTCCGCCGCCGACGATCAGGCAATCGGTCACTGTTGTGGATGGGTTCGCTTGGTCGGTAGTCATCACATGGCCCGGGGCTGTGGTAGCCAGTAGAAGGCGGTGCCGGCGAGAAGTTCGGCCTAGCCGATGGATGCAATGTTCAGTTTTGCGAGCTGGTCGGAGCTTCAGCCCTTGTGCCAGAGCCTTCGATAGCCAACACTGCGCGGCTCGGTGACCAGGCGGATCCAACCCGTACTGATCGGTCATCGCCATTCCAATAAAGACCAGCCTGCGACCTCACTCGCGGTGCACTGGTCGCCTCGCTACAAACGTCGGCCACGCCTCACCAGGTGACGGCTGAACCACATCGAATCGCAAACACCACTCGAACGGAGCTCACGAGGCGCCGTGCCGAGCCTATTTCCCGTGGGGGTAAACGTGTTCAAGTCTCTGGTTGTTGCGCCGTTCGCGGCGCTGGTTCTCACCCTTTCTCCGCTGATTGCGCAGGCCGCAGAACCCATCGTCATCAAGTTCGCCCACGTGGTGGGGGACGACACCCCCAAGGGCAAGGGCGCACTGTTGTTCCAGACGCTGGTGCGCGAGCGCCTGGCTGGCAAGGTGGATGTCGAGGTGTATCCGAACTCGACACTGGTCGGCGACGCTGACGAGATGCAGGCCTTGCTGGACAACAAGGTGCAGATGCTGGCGCCGTCGCTGTCCAAGTTCATCGAGTACTCGCCGAAGCTGGAAGTGTTCGACCTGCCGTTCCTGTTCGATGACGATGCGGCGGTTGCACGCTTCCAGAAGCGCGAAGCAAGCCGGGACCTGCTGCGTTCGATGGCTGGGCGTGGCATTTATGGGCTGGCCTACTGGAATAACGGTCTCAAGCAGCTGTCGGCCAACCAGCCGCTGCAAACCCCGGCCGATGCGGCGGGGCTGGCGTTCCGCATCCAGCCCTCGCCGGTGCTCGAGGCGCAGTTCGCTGCGGTCGACGCGAAGGCTGTGCGGCTGCCGTTCTCGGAGGTGTCCAAGGCCATGCAGAGCGGTACGGTGCAGGGTACCGAGGGTCCGTGGTCGAACATCCGTGGCCAGAACGCCGGGCTCAAGCAGAGCTATGTCACCGAAACCAATCACGGTGTACTCAACTACATGCTGGTGACCAACTCCGAGTTCTGGACGAGCATCCCCTTTGCCGTACGTTCGGAGCTGGAAAACATCGTGCTTGAAGTGACCCAGACGGTGAATGCCGAGGCTGCGGCCATCAATCAGCGTGAGCGTGAGCAGATTCTCGCCAGCGGCAATACCACACTGGTCACGCTGACCCCGGCGCAGCGCCAGGCCTGGCGCGTGAAGATGCAGCCGGTGTGGAAGTCGTTCGAAGCGCACATTGGCGCGGACATCATGCGCGCCGCGCTGGCCGTCAACCGCCGTTGAGGCTGCCGACTCCGGCCCTGCCTCCGGATCTGTCATCGGAGCGCTCTGCGACGGGCCTTGCCAGGCTCGTCGCAGCGGCTGCCCGTGCGAGCAAAACGCTGTTTCGAGAGCTGGTCGCACTTTCTGGCCTTGTGCCATCCGCGGCGTTCACTAAGACTTTCGTACTAGCTGCGGACGGCCCTCACGCCGTGTTGTCGCAGCTGCATTCCAATAAAGGCCAGCGACGACTGCCGCAAGCGCGTCGATCGGGCTACCTCAGAAAAGACCGGCTGCGCGACGTGTGAGCCGGACCTTTATTCATTTCGACTAACCACTCGAACGGTGCTCACGAGGCGCCTTCGGGCATTTCCCATTGGGGGTCAGATGTACAAGTCTTGTGTCGCTGCGCTGGTTGCAGCGCTGTATTGGTTCAGTGCCCCGGCCATGGCTGCCGAGGCCGAGCCGATCGTCATCAAGTTCGCCCACGTGGTGGCGGATGACACGCCCAAGGGCAAGGGCGCGCTGCTGCTCAAACAGCTGGTCGAGCAGCGCATGGCCGGCAAGGTGAAGGTCGAGGTCTACCCGAACTCGACACTGGTCGGCGATGCGGAGGAGATGCAGGCGCTGTTCGACAACAAGGTCCAGTTGCTGGCGCCCTCGATGTCGAAGTTCGCGCCTTACACCAAGAAGCTGCAGGTCTTCGACCTGCCATTCCTGTTTGACGACGCCGAGGCGCTGCAGCGTTTCCAGAAGCGCGAGGCGGCGCGTCAGCTGCTGCGCTCGATGGCCGATCACGGCGTCTACGGACTTGCCTACTGGAACAATGGTCTGAAGCAGCTTTCCGCTACGACACCGCTGCGCAAGCCGAGCGATGCCAACGGCCTGGCCTTCCGCATCCAGCCGTCGCCCGTGCTCGAGGCGCAGTTCGCGGCGGTCGGTGCCAAGTCCGTCGTGCTGCCATTCGCCAAGGTCTACGAGTCGCTCAAGGGTGGTGTGGTGCAGGGCGCGGAGAATCCCTGGTCGAACATCCTCAGCCAGAACATGCACAGCGTTCAGCCGTACATCACCGAGAGCAACCATGGCGTGCTCGACTACATGCTGATCACCAACAACGATTTCTGGCTGAGCATGCCGTTCGCCGTGCGCTCCGAGCTGGAAGGCATCATCCTTGAAGTGACCCAGGCGGTGAACCGTGAGGCCGCAGCGGTGAACCGGCGCGATCGCGAGCGCATTCTTGCCAGCGGCAGCAGCCAACTGATCACCCTTACACCTGAGGAGCGCCAGGCCTGGCGCGAGCAGATGCTGCCGGTCTGGAAAACCTACGAAGCGGACATCGGCGCCGATCTGATCCGCGCTGCGATGACGGTCAATCGTCGTCGCTGAGACGACGGCGCAGCTCGCCGGCCATGTAGGCCGGCGAGCTGGGGCGTTCAAACCGCTCCCCCTCCTGTTCCAGCCATTCGGCCAGCACTCGCGCATTGTTCTGCTGTTCGTCGCGCGCGGCATATACCAGCGTCAGCGTGCCCCGCTCGGCGAGCTCCAGCAGAGGCCACCAGTGCTCGGGATGTGCCGCCAGCTCGCCGCGGTAGCGCCGGCTGAACTCGTCGAACTGCATCGCGCCGCCCTTGAACGCCTTGCGCAGCTCGACCGATGGCGCGAGGTCCGCTAACCACGCGTGCAGCGCCAGGTTGTCCTTGCGGAGGCCGCGTGGCCACAGCCGATCGACCAGCACACGTTGCCCATCCTCTGGGTCGGCAGGCAGGTAGGCGCGTTTACAGCGGATCATCGTGTGGCACCCCTTCGTTCGTGATGAACAGCTTAGGTGAAGATGCCGCAGTGGTTAGGGTGTATATCACTTTGTAGGGTGTATAAAGAACCACGGCGCACAGGGTTCTGTTTACCCTGTACTTTGATATCACCTTGATTTCATTGGCCTATCCGAACGGCACGTTTCCTGTAGCAGGGAATGGTGGTTACCCCCATTCGCGAAAGGAGCGATGACATGAAAAGCGCAACGGTTCTGATGGCGGCAGCGGTAGTTCTGGCGAGCAGTATGGTCAGCGCGGACGAGGTTCTGGAGGTGCACGAGGATCGTGCGGTTGGCGGTGGTTTCGGCGGGCTCAGTGGCTTCATGCTCGGCGCGGCGGCGGGCGGCCCGATCGGGGCGCTGGTCGGTGGCGGCATCGGCTATCTGGTCGGGCAGGGCGCCCAGCAGGCGGCCGGGCTGGAGCAGACGTTGTACGTGGTAAAACGCGACGATGGCAGTATCAGCCGCATCCGCACGTCCGACGGCGGATTTCTGCAAGGTCAGCACATCGAGCGCAATGGCGCGCAGGTCACCGCGTCGGCGAAATGACTGAGTGGGTAGTCTGCTGGCGCGCGGATGGAGGATGATCGCGGCTGACAGTCATTCAGGAGGTACCGATGAGTTATTCCGTTCTGCATGTGGTGCATCTGCTGGCCGCGATTTTCTTCATCGGTACGCTGTTCTTCGAAGTGATGATCCTCAGCCGTATCCGCCAGCAGATTGGTGAACAGATCATGCCGCTGGTGGAGCGCGCCGTTGGCGCCCGCTCGCGGGTCGTGCTGCATTGGGTGGTGCTGTTCGTCTATGGCGCGGGTATCGGCCTGGGCTGGTATCACCGCCAGGCGTTGGCCGATCCGTTCGCCAGCAGCTTCGCCACGCTTCTGTCGTTGAAGGTTCTACTGGCTATCGGCGTGTTCTTCACCTTCGGCCTGGTGGCGATCCTGCTGCGCAAAGGCCGCATGACGCCGACGCGTTACCGCGCCATTCACTGGGCAATTCTGCTGCAGATGATCGGTATCGTGCTGCTGGCCAAGGGCATGTTCTACGTGCATTGGTAAGGCTGAGCACATACCAGTTTCACCAGCGACAGTCATGACCACGGTCAATTCGACCGAAGCTTCGCTTCCTGCTTATCGCGCCTGATTCAGTCGCCGCAGCCTCGTTGCTTTAGCGGCAGCGGGGTCTATGGTGGCTGCATCGTTTCCCGATCAGCAGAGGTTAGCCATGGATTTCGCCTACAGCCCACGCGTCGAGGCGCTGCGCCAACAGCTGCGCGCCTTCATGGACCAGCACATCGTGCCGCGCATCGGCGCCTGGCACGCGGAGGTGGCGGCCGGACAGTATCCGGTGTCGTTCATGGACGACCTCAAGGCGCTGGCGCGTTCGGAAGGGCTGTGGAACCTGTTCCTGCCGTCGCTGCGCGAGGATGAGCCGGGCATGGGCCTGAGCAATCTGGAGTACGCTCCGCTGGCCGAAATCATGGGTCGCGTGCACTGGGCCTCCGAAGTGTTCAACTGCAACGCGCCGGACACCGGCAACATGGAGCTGCTGCACATGTTCGCCACGCCGGAGCAGCGCCAGCGCTGGCTCGGGCCGTTGCTCGAAGGCGAGATCCGCTCGGCCTTCGCCATGACCGAGCCGGATGTGCCGTCCTCCGATGCCACCAACATCCAGACGCTGATTCGCCGCGATGGCGACGACTACGTGATCAACGGCCGCAAGTGGTTCATCACCAACGCCTCGCACCCCAACTGCAAGCTCTTGATCGTCATGGGCAAGACCGACCCGGACGCCGAAACCCATCAGCAGCAGAGCATGATCCTGGTGCCGTTCGACACACCCGGTGTCGAGCTGGTGCGCAACATTCCGGTGATGAACCACATCGCCCCGGAGGGCCACAGCGAGCTGCTGCTGCGCAACGTGCGGGTGCCGGCGAGCAATCTGCTGGGCAAAGAGGGCGACGGCTTCATGATGGCCCAGGCGCGCCTCGGCCCTGGGCGCATCCACCACTGCATGCGCTCGATCGGCATGGCCGAGCTGGCGCTGGAACTGATGGTCGAGCGCTGCCAGGAGCGCAAGGCGTTCGGCAAATACCTGCAGCAGTATTCCAACGTCGCCGACTGGATCGCCGAATCGCGCATCGAGATCGAACAGGCGCGACTGCTGGTGCTCAAGACTGCCTGGATGATCGACGAGGTCGGCGCCAAGGCAGCGCGCAAGGAAATCTCGATGATCAAGGCGCTGGTGCCGCGCATGCACATCAACGTGGTCGACCGCGCGATCCAGGTCTACGGCGCCATGGGCCTGACCCCGGACACGCCGCTGGCCGACATGTGGACCGGTGGCCGCGCCCTGCGCTTTGCCGACGGCCCGGACCAGGTGCATCTGCGTAGCATCGCCAGGATGGAAATCAAGGCCAGTGAAGCCACGCGCGGTGCGACGGCGGCCTATCTAACCCCACCCGGTCGTCACTGAGCGCGCCGTCCTGCTGGCGGCGTGGGTTCGATCTGCGCCGCCTTCTCCTTCTTGCGCTACCGCACAGAAACGTCCCTGCCACGCCGCCGCCCTCGCATTTGCCCGGTACTGACCTAGGCTTGGTCATAACAACGTCTTCGTTCTCCATCAGGGTGTTTCTTTGACATGGAACAACGAAAGTGGTGGCCCGGCGCGTCCTTGATTGCAATCAAGGGGAGTCCCGTCAGCGGTCACCTACCATTCGCCCCACGTCGACAGTGGATTTAGGTGATCTGATGGTTTCCCGTGGACATTCGTCGCTGGCCGGTACCGCACGTGCCTGGATCAGTAGCTTGCTCATTTTCCTGAGCCTGGCAGTTTGCTCAGTTGCGGTGCAGGCCGTTGAGTACGAAGTCGAGCAGCAGCGCATCGAGCAGTTCTTCCCCGGTGCGAGCATTTCCGAGCCCGAGGGCGACTATCAGGTTCGAACGCTGCGCAAGGGCGACGAGATCCTCGGCTACGCCTTCCAGAGCATCAATGTCACCAAGATTCCGGCCTATTCCGGCAAGCCGATCAACATGCAGGTGCTGCTCGATCCGCAGGGCGTGATCCGCGACGCCTATGTGCTGGAACACCACGAACCGATCCTGCTGATCGGTATTCCCGAGCAGAAGCTGCACGATTTCAATGCCAAGTACGAGGGCATCAAGGCTGACCAGCGCGTCGTGGTCGGCCGCTCCAGCGACAGCAATGCGGTGACCATCGATGCGGTAACCGGCGCCACCGTGACGGTGATGGTGGTCAACGAGGTGGTGATGCGCGCCGCCCATGAGGTGGCCGTATCGCTGGGGCTGATCGAGGCGGGCAACACGGCGCGGCCGAAAATCGCCCTGGTGCGCGAAGACGTTTACCAGCCGGCCGACTGGACCGAGCTGACCGGCAATGGCGCGATTCGCCGACTGCACCTGACGCGCGGGCAGATCGACGAAGCCTTCAAGGGGACCGAAGCCGAAGGTATCGACGAAGCTTCCCCGGAAACTGCCGACGAAACCTTTATCGATCTCTATGTGACAGAACTGAATCCGCCGACCATCGGCCGCAACCTGCTGGGCGACAACCAGTACCGCTTCCTGATGGAAGAACTCAAGCCGGGCGAGCACGCCATCGCCGTGCTGGGCAGCGGTGAGTATTCGTTCAAGGGCTCGGGCTACGTGCGCGGCGGCATCTTCGATCGGGTTCAGCTGCGCCAGTTCGGCGACATCATCAGTTTCCGCGATCTCGACTTCCAGCGACTCAACGATATCTACATCGACGGTGCACCGCGTTTCAGCGAGATGGCGATCTTCATCGTCCGCGAGGCGGCGCGTTTCGATCCGGGCTCGCCCTGGGTGCTGGAGCTGCTGGTGCGCCGGCAGATCGGGCCGGTCAGCGGCATGTTCACCAGCTTCGAGCTGCCCTACCAGATGCTCGACGAATACATCGAGCGGCCGCAGCCCACCGCCGAGGAGCTGGCTGCAATCGAGGAAGCCAACCGGCCGATGTGGGTCAACATCTGGTACCAGAAGACCTTCCAGATCGGCGTCATCCTCGCGGCGCTGGGCCTGCTGACGGTCATCCTGTTCCTGCAGGACAAGTTCACCCAGAAGCCGCAGTTCCTGCACTGGCTGCGCCGCGGCTACCTCGTGTTCACCGTGGTGTTCATCGGCTGGTATGCGCTCGGGCAGCTGTCGGTCGTCAACGTGCTGACCTTCGTCCATGCGCTGTTCCAGGATTTCCGCTGGGAGCTGTTTCTCTCCGATCCGGTGATCTTCATCATCTGGACCTTCACCGCTGCCACCATCCTGCTCTGGGGTCGTGGCGTGTTCTGCGGCTGGCTGTGCCCGTTCGGCGCGCTGCAGGAGCTGATCAACGAGGCCGCGCGCAAGCTGAAGATTCCGCAGTACGAGCTGCCCTTCGCGGTGCACGAACGGCTCTGGGCGATCAAGTACATCATCCTGCTGGTGCTGTTCGGCATCTCCCTCGAGTCGATGATGATGGCCGAGAAGGCCGCCGAGGTTGAGCCGTTCAAGACCGCCATCACCCTCAAGTTCGACCGTCAGTGGTGGTTCGTCACCTACGCGGTGTTCCTGCTGGTCATCAACATCTTCACCCGCAAGGTGTACTGCCGCTACGTCTGCCCGCTGGGCGCGGCGCTGGCGATTCCGACCAAGCTGCGTCTGTTCGACTGGCTCAAGCGCCGCAAGGAGTGTGGCGACCCATGCCAGCTCTGCGCCAAGGAGTGCGAGATCCAGGCGATCCATCCGGACGGCCGCATCAATGCCAACGAGTGCCACTACTGTCTCGACTGCCAGATGACCTATCACAACGAGAACAAGTGCCCGCCGCTGGTGAACAAGAACAAGCGCAACAAGCGCGGCAAGAAAGCGCCGGCCTCCGCCGAGCTGATTCCCGTGGTGCAAGTGGTGGAACCCTGAGCCGTCGCCGCTGGCGAGGTGCTCGATCGATGTGTTTGAAGCAGATGTCCCAAAGGAGCGAAACCCCATGAGTGACAAGAGCAAGAACAATCCCGAGGTACTGGAGAAGGGCGGCATGAGCCGTCGCGGTTTCCTCGGTGCCAGCGCGGTAACTGGCGCGGCCGTCGCGGCCACTGCCTTCGGTGGCGCGGTAATGAGCCGCGAGTCCTGGGCTGCAGCGGTAAAGAATGCGCAGCAGAACATCCACGTCGCCCCGGGCGAGCTGGATGACTACTACGGCTTCTGGAGCGGCGGCCACCAGGGCGAAGTCCGCGTGATGGGCATCCCGTCGATGCGCGAACTGATGCGCATCCCGGTGTTCAACGTCGACTCGGCGACCGGCTGGGGCCTGACCAACGAAAGCCGCGCGATCATGGGCGACAGTGCCAAGTTCCTCAACGGCGACTGCCACCACCCGCACATCTCGATGACCGACGGCAAGTACGACGGCAAGTACCTGTTCATCAACGACAAGGCCAACACCCGCGTCGCACGTATCCGCCTGGATATCATGAAGTGCGACAAGATGCTGACCGTGCCCAACTGCCAGGCGATCCACGGTCTGCGTCTGCAGAAGGTGCCCTATACCAAGTACGTGTTCGCCAACGCCGAATTCGTCATCCCGCACCCGAACGACGGCAAGGTCTTCGATCTGCAGGATGAGAACAGCTACACCATGTACAACGCCATCGATGCCGAAACGATGGAGATGGCCTTCCAGATCATCGTCGATGGCAACCTCGACAACACCGACATGGACTACACCGGCCGCTTCACCGCAGCCACCTGCTACAACTCGGAGAAGGCCTACGACCTCGGCGGCATGATGCGCAACGAGCGCGACTGGGTCGTGGTGTTCGACATCGAGGCGGCGGAGAAAGCGGTCAAGGCCGGCAAGTTCACCACCCTCGGCGACTCCAAGGTGCCGGTGCTCGATGGTCGCAAAAAGGGCGACAAGGACAGCGAGTTCACCCGCTACATCCCGGTGCCGAAGAACCCGCACGGCTGCAACACCTCGTCCGATGGCAAGTACTTCATCGCCAACGGCAAGCTCTCGCCGACCGTGTCGATGATCGAGATCGCCAAGCTGCCCGATCTGTTCGCCGGCAAGCTGAAGGACCCGCGCGACACCATCGCCGCCGAAGTGGAACTGGGCCTCGGCCCGCTGCACACCACCTTCGACGGTCGCGGCAACGCCTACACCACGCTGTTCATCGACAGCCAGGTGGTCAAGTGGAACATGGCCGACGCGGTACGCGCCTACAACGGCGAGAAGGTCAACTACATCAAGCAGAAGCTGGACGTGCACTATCAGCCGGGCCACATCCATGCCTCGCTGTGCGAAACCAGCGAGGCCGATGGCAAATGGCTGGTGGCGCTGTGCAAGTTCGGCAAGGACCGCTTCCTGCCGACCGGCCCGCTGCATCCGGAGAACGATCAGCTGATCGACATTTCCGGCGACGAGATGAAGCTGGTGCATGACGGCCCGACCTATGCCGAGCCGCACGACTGCATCATGGCCCGCCGCGACCAGATCAAGACCAAGAAGATCTGGGACCGCAACGACCCGTTCTTCGCGCCGACGCTGGAACGCGCGAAGAAGGACGGCATCAACCTGGACGCCGACAACAAGGTCATCCGTGACGGCAACAAGGTGCGCGTGTACATGACCTCCATGGCGCCGGCGTTCGGTGTGCAGGAGTTCACCGTCAAGCAGGGCGACGAAGTCACCGTGACCATCACCAACATCGACCAGATCGAAGACGTGTCCCACGGCTTCGTCATGGTCAACCACGGTGTGAGCATGGAGATCAGCCCGCAGCAGACCTCTTCCATCACCTTCGTGGCTGACAAGCCTGGCCTGCACTGGTACTACTGCAGCTGGTTCTGCCATGCCCTGCACATGGAAATGGTCGGCCGCATGCTGGTCGAGCCTGCGTAAGCTGGTCGAACCATCGCCCCTAAGCCGGGGGATGGTTCAGTGATTGCGCAACGAGCCTCGGTGCTGCCGAGGCTCTTGCCGCAGTGTTACCCGCCTGGAAGCTGAAGAAGGTCAAAACGCAGTGTTCAAAGCTCAGGCTATTTTCTCGCGGTACTCGGCGGCAGTTTCGCTGCTGCTCTTATTCAGCGGTGTGGCCCAGGCGGCACCGCAACCAATCACAACCCTTCCGCTGCAGCCCGACGGTGAAAACCGCTGGCGCTTGCCTGCCGGTGAATATCAGGGGCAGTTCACCATCGAGCAGCCCATGCAGCTGCGTTGCGAGCCGGGTGCAATCATCCAGTCGCAACGGCAGGGCAGCAGCCTGCTGATCAGCGCGCCCGACGTGCTCGTCGATGGTTGCACGCTGCGCGAGTGGGGTGCTGACCTCACCGCCATGGATTCTGCGGTGTTCATCCTGCCTGCCGCCGAACGCGCGCAGATCAGCAACAACCGGATGCGTGGTCCCGGGTTTGGCGTATTCGTCGACGGCACCAGCGACGTGCAGGTGCTCGGCAACCAGATCGACGGTGACGCGAGTGTTCGCTCGCAGGACCGCGGCAACGGCATCCACCTGTTTGCGGTGAAGGGGGCGCGGATCGTCGGCAATCAGGTGCGCGACGTGCGCGACGGTATCTATATCGATACCTCCAACGGCAATCATCTGGAAGGCAACGTCATCGAGGATGTCCGCTACGGCGTGCATTACATGTTCGCCAACGACAACAGCGTGATCGACAACATCACCCGGCGTACCCGTACCGGTTATGCGCTGATGCAGAGTCGCAAGCTGATCGTCACCGGCAACCGCTCCGAGCAGGATCAGAACTACGGCATCCTGCTGAACTACATCACCTACTCGACGATAAAGGACAACTTCGTCAGTGACGTGCAGCGCGGCGATACCGGCGGCGACAGCATGATCAGCGGTGGCGAGGGCAAGGCGCTGTTCATCTACAACTCGCTGTTCAATACCATCGAGAACAATCACTTCGAAAAGAGCTCGCTGGGTATTCACCTGACTGCGGGTTCGGAAGACAACCGTATTTCCGGCAATGCCTTCGTCGGCAATCAGCAGCAGGTCAAGTATGTGGCCAGCCGCACCCAGGAGTGGTCGGTAGACGGCCGCGGCAACTACTGGAGCGACTACCTCGGCTGGGACCGCAACAACGACGGCCTCGGCGATGTCGCCTACGAACCCAACGACAACGTCGACCGCCTGCTCTGGCTCTACCCGCAGGTGCGCCTGCTGATGAACAGCCCGAGCATCGAGGTGCTGCGCTGGGTGCAGCGGGCCTTCCCGGTGGTCAAGTCGCCGGGTGTGCAGGACAGCCATCCGCTGATGAAGCTGCCCACTGAAAAACTCCTTACCGAAAAGCAGGAACCAACGTCATGAACGCCGTCGAGATCCAAGGCGTAAGCCAGCGTTACGGCAGCATGACCGTGCTGCACGATCTGAACCTGAACCTCGGTGAAGGTGAGGTGCTGGGGCTGTTCGGCCATAACGGCGCGGGCAAGACCACCAGCATGAAGCTGATTCTCGGCCTGCTCGCGCCAAGCGAAGGTCAGGTGAAAGTGCTCGGCCGCGCGCCGAACGATCCGCAGGTGCGCCGCCAGCTCGGCTACCTGCCGGAGAACGTCACCTTCTATCCGCAGTTGAGCGGCCGCGAGACCCTGCGCCACTTCGCCCGCCTCAAGGGCGCGGCACTGACCCAGGTAGACGAGTTGCTCGAACAGGTCGGCCTGGCCCATGCCGCCGATCGCCGGGTGAAGACCTATTCCAAGGGCATGCGCCAGCGCCTCGGCCTGGCGCAGGCGCTGCTCGGCGAACCGAAGCTGCTGCTGCTCGACGAGCCGACCGTGGGCCTTGACCCGATCGCCACGCAGGACCTCTACCAGCTGATCGACCGCCTGCGTCAGCGTGGCACCAGCATCATCCTCTGCTCCCATGTGCTGCCGGGCGTCGAGGCGCACATCAACCGCGCGGCGATCCTCGCCAAGGGCCGCCTGCAGGCAGTCGGCAGTCTGTCGCAACTGCGTGCCGAGGCCGGTTTGCCGGTGCGCATCCGCGCCAGTGGCGTCAGCGAGCGGGACAGCTGGCTGCAGCGCTGGACCGACGCCGGGCACAGTGCCCGCGGCCTCAGCGAGTCGAGCCTGGAGGTGGTGGCAGTCAACGGCCACAAGCTGGTGCTGCTGCGGCAGTTGCTCGGTGAAAGCGAGCCGGAGGACATCGAAATCCACCAGCCATCGCTGGAAGACCTCTATCGCTATTACATGGAGCGCGCCGGCGACGTGCGCGCGCAGGAGGGTCGCCCATGAACCAGGTCTGGAACATTGCCCGCAAGGAACTCAGCGACGGCCTGCGCAACCGCTGGCTGCTCGCCATCAGCCTGCTCTTCGCCGTGCTCGCGGTGGGCATCGCCTGGCTCGGCGCCGCGGCCTCCGGCCAGCTCGGCTTCACCTCGATTCCGGCGACCATCGCCAGCCTGGCGAGCCTGGCCACCTTTCTGATGCCGCTGATCGCGCTGCTACTGGCCTATGACGCCATCGTCGGCGAGGACGAGGGCGGCACGCTGATGCTGCTGCTGACCTACCCGCTGGGACGCGGGCAGATCCTGCTCGGCAAGTTCGTCGGCCACGGGCTGATTCTTGCCCTGGCGGTGCTGATCGGCTTCGGCTGTGCGGCGCTGGCCATCGCTCTGCTGGTCGATGGCGTCGAGCTGGGCCTGCTGCTCTGGGCCTTTGGCCGCTTCATGATCTCCTCGACACTGCTCGGCTGGGTGTTCCTCGCCTTTGCCTACGTGCTCAGTGGCAAGGTCAATGAAAAATCCAGCGCCGCCGGACTGGCGCTCGGCGTGTGGTTTCTCTTCGTGCTGGTGTTCGACCTGGTGCTGCTGGCACTGCTGGTGCTCAGTGAAGGCAAGTTCAACCCGGAACTGCTGCCCTGGCTGCTGTTGCTCAACCCCACCGACATCTACCGGCTGATCAACCTGTCCGGCTTCGAGGGCAGCGGCAGCGCCATGGGTGTGCTGTCGCTGGGTGCCGATCTGCCGGTGCCGGCTTCGGTGCTCTGGCTATGCCTGCTGGCCTGGATCGGGGCTTCGCTGCTGCTGGCCTACGGCATCTTCCGCCGTCGTCTGACCTGAATATCGAGATCTGAGGAAACGAATTATGAACGCACTGCATCGCATCGGCGCCGGAACGCTCTTCGCCCTGGCGCTGGCCTTCACGCTGGCCGGCTGTGGGGAAAAGGAGGAGGTCCAGCAGTCGCTCGAGCCGGTGGCCTTCCATGACAGCGATGAATGCCACGTCTGTGGCATGATCATCACCGATTTCCCTGGCCCCAAGGGGCAGGCGGTAGAGAAGGGTGGGGTGAGGAAGTTCTGCTCGACGGCAGAAATGCTCGGCTGGTGGCTGCAGCCGGAGAACCGTCTGCTCAATGCCAAGCTGTACGTGCATGACATGGGGCGCAGCGTCTGGGAGCACCCGGACGATGGTCATCTGATCGACGCAACCAGCGCCTACTATGTGGTCGGCACTTCGCTCAAGGGCGCCATGGGCGCTTCCCTGGCGACCTTCGCTGAGGAGCAGGCTGCCCTGCGTCTGGCTGAGGAACACGGCGGCCGCGTATTGCGCTTCGATCAGATCGATCAGGCGCTGCTGCAGGAAGCCGCGAGCATGCAGCATGGTGGCATGCACGGGCACATGCCCAGCGATTCACACAACGCACACAGCGGTCACTGAGCTCAGGGCTGCAATCGATTTTCGGCACATCCGAGGTAAGCACAAATGATGGGTATCAGCGTCTGGCAACTTCTGATCATTCTCCTGATCGTGGTCATGCTGTTCGGCACCAAGCGCCTGCGTGGCCTGGGTTCCGACCTGGGCGGCGCGATTAGCGGTTTCCGCAAGTCGGTCAGTGACGGCGAAACCACTGCCCAGGCCGAAACGGTCAAGCAGGAATTGAAGTAAACCCGCCCCACCGAGGCTGCTCGGGCAGGCACCTGCCTGAGCGTGTCGGCATCTGGCCGGACAGCGTGCCGGATGACGGATCGACCTCTCTAACCGCGCGGAAAAGCCGGTCGCGGCGCACTGCAATGGTGCGTTGGGGTTCGGCTTGTTACTCCGGTCGTCACTTGTATTCCGCCTCGAAGAAAATCTGATCGCAATCAAGTCTGTCGAAGCCTCCTACCCTGTAGAAAGTAGTCCTGGCTCCCAGATATTGGGAGCGCTCATCGATCCGGCGTGCAGGCCTTGTATGGCCGCCGGATAAGGCAAGTCTGGAGGTCCTTCCGTGCAAGTAATCGATCGGCGAAAAGCCCTGAGTATTCCGCCCATCTGGCGACTCGCATTTCGCCCGTTCTTTCTCGCCGGCGCGGTTTACGCGCTGTTGGCGATCCCGCTCTGGGTAGCGACCTGGACCGGTCACTGGCCGGGCTTTCAGCCCACAGGTGGCTGGTTGGCCTGGCATCGTCACGAGATGCTGTTCGGTTTCGCCATGGCCATCGTCGCCGGCTTTCTGCTCACCGCGGTACAGACCTGGACCGGCCAGACGGCGCCCTCCGGGAAACGACTGATGGGCTTGGCGCTGGTATGGCTGGCGGCCCGCCTGGGCTGGCTGTTCGGCCTGCCCGCCGAGTGGCTGGCGCCATTGGACCTGCTGTTCCTGCTGGCGCTGGCGTGGATGATGGCGCGGATGCTCTGGGCGGTGCGGCAGAAGCGTAACTACCCGATCGTGGTGGTGCTGTCGCTGATGTTCGGTGCTGATGTGCTGACGTTGACCGGCTTGCTGCAAGGTAACGATGCGCTGCAGCGCCAGGGCGTACTGGCCGGCTTGTGGCTGGTCGCGGCGCTGATGGCCCTGATCGGCGGCCGGGTGATTCCATTCTTCACCCAGCGCGGGCTGGGCAAGGTCGAGGCGGTCAAGCCTTGGGTCTGGCTGGATATCGCCTTGTTGGTGGGCACTGGGGTGATCGCCTTGTTGCATGCCTTCGGTGTCGCCATGCGTCCACAGCCGCTGCTGGGTCTGCTGTTCGTCGCTATCGGCGTCGGCCACCTGCTGCGCCTGGCGCGCTGGTACGACAAGGGCATCTGGAAGGTCGGCCTGCTCTGGTCGCTGCATATGGCGATGCTCTGGCTGGTGGTCGCTGCGTTCGGCCTGGCGCTCTGGCATTTCGGTTTGCTGGCGCAGTCCAGCCCATCACTGCATGCGCTGAGCGTGGGCTCCATGAGTGGGCTGATCCTGGCGATGATTGCCCGAGTCACCCTCGGCCATACCGGTCGGCCACTGCAACTGCCCGCGGGAATCGTCGGGGCGTTCGTGCTGTTCAATCTCGGTACGGCGGCGCGGGTTTTTCTCTCCGTCGTCTGGCCGGTTGGCGGCCTGTGGCTTGCAGCAACCTGCTGGGGTCTGGCCTTTGCACTCTATGTCTGGCGCTATGCGCCGATGCTGGTCGCCGCACGTGTAGACGGTCATCCGGGCTGAACCCGGAGCGTGAATCGGGCGGGTGCGCGTCTGCACCTGTCCGCAAATTACCTAGCCCAAAAAACGCTGCCTTGCGGGGTGGCCTGTGACTCGGCATGCGTCGAGCTCGGAGATGATGATGAAAAGCGAGTTTCAGGATCGTCTGGCTGTTGTCACCGGAGCCAGCTCCGGGATCGGTCTGGCATTGTGTTCGGCGCTGCTGCAGCGTGGCGCGCGGGTGCTGGCAATGTCGCGCAGCATCGGCGGGCTCGAGCCGCTGCTGGAAACCCATGCCGAGCAGCTGCAGTGGCTGCGTGGCGACGTCACTTCGGCTGAAGACCTGGCCCAGCTGGCTCGGCGCGCCGCACAGCTGGGGCCGGTGCACTACCTGGTGCCCAATGCCGGTATCGCCGAACTGGCCGACGGGCTGGATATGGCGGCATTCGATCGGCAGTGGGCGGTCAATGGCGCCGGCGCGCTGAATACTTTCGCCGCGCTGCGCAACGAGCTGGCCAAGCCGGCCTCGGTGGTATTCGTTGGGACCTTCCTGATCCGCTCGACCTTCCCCGGCCTGGCTGCCTATATCGCGAGCAAGGCCGCACTGGCGGCGCAGGCGCGCACGTTGGCGGTGGAGTTCGCGCCGCTGGACGTGCGTATCAACATGGTCTCGCCGGGTCCTACCGCCACGGCCATCTGGGGTTCGTTGGGGCTGAGCGATGACCAGCTCGAGAGCGTTGCCGAAGGCGTGACAAAACGACTGTTGCCTGGACACTTTCTCGAGTCCGCAGCCGTGGCCAACGTCATCCTGTTCCAGCTTTCGCAGGGTGCGCGCGGCGTGTTTGGCCAGGATTGGGTGGTGGACAACGGCTATACCATCAGCTGATCCAGTTGGCTTCCCTCGGCGTCCTCCAGTGACGCCGGCATCTCCAGGCAGTCAGGACACCCAGGGCCTGACTGCTCTTCAACCGGCAGCACTTCTGTAACAGAAGCGCGTGCACGGTTTTAGTGCATTTATATTGCACTATCCCCTCAAAAGTATTCGTTAGAGATTGGTCGACGCCCCGTCGACAATGCCGGCCGCATTCACGCGCTGTGGCATTGCGTCGCAGCGGCTGCGGCCGTTTGCCGCGTTCCGCGCGCCGGCAGTAGCCTGCTGCCGGGGCGATCAGTTGCAGAGTGTTGATGCGTGCCTTTCGCCGTATCGATCCAAGCAGGACACATGCACGACAACCTCATCGACTGGTTTCGCTCCTTCGTTCCCGCCCCGTTCAATGCCGCGCCGAAAGAATGGCTGCGTGCTGCCGGCGGTATCGCCATCGTCATGCTGCTCAGCGTGTTCAGCGGCTTCCTGCTGTTCGGCGTGCCCCTGACGCTGCAGCTGATCGCCCCGGCTGGAGCCTCGGCGGTCCTGCTTTTCGCCGCGTCATCCAGCCCGTTCGCCCAGCCCTGGTCGGTGCTCGGCGGCAATCTGCTGGCTACGGTGATCGGGGTCAGCCTCGGCCTGACCAGCCTGCCGTCGATGGCTGCTGCCGCGCTGTGCGTGTGCCTGGTGCTGGTCGGGCTGTTCAGCCTGCGCTGCCTGCATCCGCCGGGTGCGGCGTTGGCCCTGGTTGCGGTGGTCGGCTGCCCCGAGATCCATCATCTGGGCTATGGACTGCTCTATCCGGTGGCGTTCAATTCGCTGCTGCTGCTGGCCGTGGCGCTGCTCTACAACAACCTCACCCGGCACCCGTACCCGAAACCGCGGTTGCCGCGGGAGAACGTTCACCGTACCCGAGATCCGCAGCCGAGCGAGCGCATGAGCTTCAGCCATGACGACGTCGATCGAGCGTTGCGCGAGTTCGGCGAATATGTCGACGTCACCCGTGACGACCTCGAGCGGCTGATCAAACAGACCGAGAAGCATGCGTTGCGTCGCAGCATGGGTGAAGTCACCGCCGCGGACATCATGTCCCGCGATGTCTACTCGCACACACCGGATACCTTTATCGAGCAGGCCTGGAGCACGCTGCAGCGCAATCGCCTGCGCTCGTTGCCGGTGGTGAGCGATGCCCGCGAGCTGGTCGGCATCGTCACGCTGGTCGATCTGCTCAAGCATTTTCATCCGCGCCCGGGCCGGCTCAACTTCGGTCAACTGAAGTTCCTGCGCGGCACCAAGCTGCGCGCCATCATGAGCTCGCCGGTGGTTTCGGTCACGCCCGATACGCACATGGTGGAGCTGGTCTATCTGCTGTCCGATCGAGGCCTGCACTGCCTGCCGGTAGTGGATGGCGAAAGGCGCCTGGTCGGCATGATCACCCAGACCGATCTGATCGCCGCGCTGTATCGCAACTGGCTCCGACACCTACCGGACTGAGGCGTTGGCCTCAGTGCGGGTAGTACCAGCGCGACCAGTCACACTCGTCACGGGCCACATCGCGCAGAGCCTCCACGGCCTTGCTCAGCGCGGGTGATTCGCTGGCACGCGCGTGCACCAGATACACCGGATAGCTGAACTCCGGCGCGTGTGCGACCCGCTCGAGCAGGCCTTCATCGAGATAGCGCTGCACCACCCGAGTCCGGAAGTAGCCGCGCCCGCCGCATTGCAGCAGGTACTGCAGCGCTAGCGGCCCGAGGCTGAAGGTAAGCGCGGCACGGGTGTGCTCGGGCAGGGCCTGATCGTGCTGCTTGCGGAATACCGGGCCCCAGTCGATGTACAGATAGGGTGCCGGCAGGCGTTTGTGTGCTACCAGGATCAGCTTCTCTTCCAACAGCTGTTCCACCTGCAGACCCGGACGGTACTCCGGCTGATGCACCAGTGCCGCATCCAGTGCGCCGAGCTCCAGCTTGTGCTGCAGTTCGGTATCGCTGGCTACTTCGCTGCGCAGGGCATGGCTGGGCAGAGCCTGTCGCAGGCGCTGTATCCAGGCCAGCATCAGCGGATTGCACAGACTCACCTCGGCGCCCAGCGTGAGCAACTCGCCATAGCCGCGTGGCAATGGCAGATCGCGCCGCGCGGCTTCCCAGGTCTGCACCAGCTGCCGCGCATACGAGGCGAAGCGCTCGCCATCGGCCGTCAGCCGAGCACCGGCACGGTTGCGCACGAAGAGCTTGCAGCTCAGCTGGCTTTCCAGATTCTGAATGCGTGCCGTGACAGCGGTCTGGGTGATATGCAGTCGCTCTGCAGTGGCGATGAAGCTGCCGCTGCGGATGATCTCGAGAAAGGTGCGGGCGAGATCGATGTCCATGTGCGAGCCCTGAGCGAGTGGGGCGGACGATTGTAGCAACCGCGACGGTGCCGGGGGCGGGTAGTTACGCTCAGGAACAGCTGCCGGTATGGGTTCGAGTGATGGTGATGCGCCCGGTTCGCGACAGCGCAAGCGAGCGCTCCTGATTACCGAGCGGCGTAGCGCGGCAGATGATCAGTTTGTCGTCCTCTTCTAGAGCTGAGCCGAAACCGCTGGGCAGGAAGGTCAGCTCACGCACCGAGGAGGACAGCAGGTAGCCGGTCTTGGCCGCTGGGAAGTGCTTGACCAGCGTGCTGCCGGTAAGGATCACCCAGCCCTGCTCCCAGCCGGCGGAGCTGTCGCAACTCGTGCCGTCACTGGAGCTGCACAGGGTGACCGGAGCGTTGCGTTTCATTGCCTCGCTGCGGGCGAGCTGGGCGCTGGCCGAGAAGTCAGTGGTGTAGGTGCGCAGCCGACTGCTGAGCACCAGGCTGTCGTAACCCGGTACGGCGATGGCCGCCAGTATTGCCAGGACGGCCAGCGCCACCATCAGTTCGATCAGGGTGAAAGCGCGCTGGCGAATGCCAGCGCTTACCTGAATCCCGTTGCAATGCTGCATGCGTTCACCTACTGCTCAATGTTCCAGAACACCCGGGAGGTGGGCTGCATGACCGAAGCGGGATTAATTGGCGGGCTGCCTTGCAGGGGCGAGGACGGATCTGCACCGATGACGAACGGCACGGTGGTCACACCATCGTCCAGCGTCACCATGCCGGCCACAGGTGAGGGCGGCAGACCATCGCCGACCACGTCGTGATAGACGCCCTGGCCGGTTAGGTAGTTGACGGTATAGACGCGTGTTTCACCGAGTCCGGAGCACACCCCCGACGTCGGTACGCGGGGCTGATGGGTGCTGAAGGTGACATCGCCGAACACGGTAATGGCCGAAGTCACCACCTGCTCGGTGGCGTCCAGTTGCAGATACCAGCCTTTTTTCTGTCCGAGGCTGGTGGTGGTCGGTGCGCTCTGGGTGGTCACACCCAATAGCGAGTTCATGCAGAGCAGGTTCCCGCCGCAGTTGCTTGCCTCGCTGGTGAGCCAGGTCGAGTCACTCGGACGGTCGCGCAGCATGAAGAAGTAGTTGGTGGTGGCCGCCGCGTCGTCATAGTCGAGCAGAGGCTTTTCCCGGTCGCCGGAACCGAGCATGAGCACGTAGTCGGCACCATCGGCAACGATGTCCGGCGCGAACATGAACTTGCGGTTTCGTGTGCAGGTGCCGGCGGTGGCGCAGCCCAATGCGGCGATGCGCGTCATGGTCCACTGTAGTGGGGCGGACGCGCCCATGGTGATGCGATAGACGTTACCGCCGAGGTCGGCGAGATAGCCGTAGAGGGCCTGGCCTGCACTGTTGCGCACCAGGGTGACGTCCGAAATCACGCTGCGCTGGGTGTCGAACGTCCTGAGCAATTCGCCGCTGTCGGCATCGAGCACGTAGACCTTGTTGCCCTTGGTGGCGTCGGTGCAGGTGTGCGGGTCGCCATCTTCGCAGGCATCGTAGCCGCCGCCCATGATCAACATCGGCGCCGTGCCATTGCCGTATCCGCTTGCCTTGAGCAGTTTGGGCGGTGCCCAGGTCTGGCCGATGCCGCTAAATCCGTCGCTGCAGCTGGTATCGACGACCGCGCCATTGGCGTCGAAGTTGTTCGGACAGCCGCGCTTCCACTTCAGACTTGGCGATGCCGGTGTGTTGACATTGAACGCATACACAGCCCGGCCGCCACGGCGCATGGTGGCGTAGATCCAGGCGGAGGATTCGTCCTGGTAAGCCACGACTGGCCCGTCCATGCCGTAATCCTTGGGCTGGGGCGTCGAGGTGCCGACATAGCCGGGAAAGCTGATCGGGACGTTGTTGTCGTAGAGACGCTTGATCTTGCCGTAGAACTCCGGCGGCATGAACGACCACAGTTCGCTGCCTGCGGCATGGGTGCCGAGTGCACTGGTGCGGTTGCCCACCACGGCGCGCAATGCACCATCGTTGCCGCCGTAGAACGCCACGACGTTCGGGTTCCCGGCCGTTCCGTAGTTGATTGCCACCGGACGGGAATGCACCACGTCACCATGCACCGAGGGGCGCATTTCGCTGACGTTGCCATTGCCATTCTCGTCCTTGAGGTCGACACCTCGGGCCCAGTTGATCATCGCCGTGCGTTCGGTTTCATTGGCGGCGTTCAGGGCCGTTGCGGTTATGCCGTTGTTGGTGGTCGAGAAACTGGTCAGCGATGTGCAGCCGCTCGCTGTACCACAGGTGAGCATATTGCGAGAGCTGGAGGCTCGTAGCAGATAACCCTGGCCGCCTTTCTCGACGATATTGCCGTCCGGGCTGTTGGACCCGCTCGAATCCGCGCCCGTCAGGCAGTTGCCGCGGGCGCTGAAGCCCCAGTAGCTGTCCGCTGCGGTCGGTGTCCAGAAGCTGCGGGCGCACTCGGTGATGAACCCGGTGTTGCTGTTGATCGCACTGACGCCATCGGCGTCCAGCAGGCGCAGATCGGAACCGATGTAGCCGAGCTTGTATTGCTTGAGGTTGCCGTACCAGCGAGGAAAACCGTCGCCGTCGGGGCGGAACATGCCGATAAACACCTGGTTTAGGTAGGTGCCCTGGGCATTGACGCTGACCGGCAGGCTGACCGAGGCGAATACGCTGTTGGTCGCCTGAACCTCGGAAAAGATCGCATTCAGCGCGTCGACAATCTGATTGCCGGTGCTGGTCACGTCGAAATATTTGCCGTCACTGGTACGGGCCATGCTCTGCAGTAACGCCGTCCAGCCGAGTCCTTGGCGGTTGGTGGTGCGGTTGATATCGATGGTGTAAGTGGTGATCTGCTCGCTGCTCTTCTTCATGAAGCGCGCCCACTCGTCGGCCACGTTGTCCTGCGAGTCGCTGGGCGTGATGGGAATAGTGGTCGTCGAGCCGCCGAGACCGGCAAGTGCCGTAGTGGCCTGGGTGATGTCGGAGCTGTTGTCCTGCGCTGGGCCGTTACTGATGTAGATGACGTAGTTCTTGCCGCAACCGGAGACGATGGGTGAGAGATAGCTGGTGGCGTCCTTGCTGGCCAGGGCATTGTTCGGCAACGCATAGACTGCATCGGCGGCTGTCGATACACCGCGGTTGCCGGCGAAATCGGTCTTGGCCTTTTTGTTGCCCGCGTACGGCGTGGCGCCAGCGAAGTACAGGTATGCCTCCTGCATGGCCAAGCTGACCTTGCCACCGTTGGACTTGTCGCCGAGCTTGTCGAAGCTGGTCACCAGGTTTGCCATCGCGATCTTGTTGGCGGCGTCCATCGGGCGGAGCGCCGCGCGCACGTAAGCACCGTCCGCTCCCGAATTGCTTCCCCCCGTCTCGGTAAACATCATGATGCCCACACGGAATTTGTCTTCCGGTAGTGCGCTGATCACCGAACGCAACGCTGCCATCTCGTTGGAGAATGCGTTGTTCCAGTTGGCCGTATTGTCCAGAACGATCAGCACGTTGGGTGCACCGGTCGAACTGCTTGGTACGCCGACGAACAGGTCGATGTCCTCGGCGCTGGCAGCCTGGGCCAGGCTCACGGCCAGCGCCAGCAGGAACCGGTTGAAATACTTTTTCATGCGCTTACCTCGTGAGGCCGACTTCAGGGGCACAGCTGGTTCTTGCGAGCGTCGGAGAGCAGCAGGCGCACGCCGGAGCGCACCCTCACCGAGGCGCCGGTGCTGGGGTCCAGCACGCTGGCGACCAGCTCCCATTCGGTATTCCAGGTGGAGCTGGACATCCCTTCAAGGGTCAGGCTACTGGGCGCCACATGGGTGGCGACGCTGACGCGGATGCACTCGGGCTGGGCAACGGCTACCTCGTAGTCATCGGTGTGGTCGCGATTGATATCGACGCCGATCGTCTGGGCCGCCGGCATGGTGCTGGTCAGGGACGGGATCACCTGCTCGAGCGCATCGTCGGCCGCTGCCAGTGCCTCGTTACGCCACTGCTGATTGCTCACCACGTCCAGATTGACCTTGCTCAGGGTGAAAGACGACGTCACCAGCACAGTCAGAAGCAGCAGCATGATCAGCGCCGTAATGAGGGCGAAGCCCCCGTGCCGGGATGCATTCATGGGGTTTCCCTGCGAGCTGAAACGTTGGTCAGGCGCACGGTCGTGGAGTAGACGTGGCGCTGGAAGGCGTCCGTGAACGGACCGAAGCTCTGGTCGCCCAGGTTGTAGGTCTTGCCAGACTGATAGCCGGGGGTGGGCTCGATATTGCGCACCAGCAGATGAACTTGCACCACCACTGTGTTGGTCAGTTGCTCCAGCTCGCAGGGTGTCGCCGAGGTGCAGGTCGAATCCGGAGCGCCATCACCGCGATTGGTCGGCGAGTTGCGATTGAGTTCGCTGGCCCATTGCACGGGTTGTTCATAGTCGACCGGCAGCCCAGTGTCGCCCAGGTCGTCTACGCCAAAGACGAAACGCATCGCTTCGATACCTTCGACCATCGGGACCGCCGCTTGCTGGTCGAGCGCGCCGCTGTCCAGATCGAAGGTGGACTGCATCAGCGTTGGGATGCCGTCCCCGGCCGTCACCGCATAATCGCGAATGTAGTAGGCGTTATTGAGGAAGCGCCGCGTCTCCGCTTGCGTCGTGCAGTCGCGCTTGTGCAGCGTGAAGCCGCTGCTGCCGAGCACGTAGCGAGGTTCGCTATCGCAGTAGCCGGTTTGCCAATAGAGTTTGCCGCTGACGTTGGCTTCGCAGTTTGGCGAGCCGGTCACGCAGCTCGCCACCCGACGTACCAGCAGCACGTCGCTGCCGACAAGCGCGGAGGGCATTACTCCGCTGCAGCTGGCTGGTACTGCAGCGTAAAGCTGAACGGGTAACCCGATCAGGTTCGTCTTGTACGCGGCATTCCAGTCGCTATAAGGAGCGCAAGGGGCCGGTATGTCTGCCGGATAGTCGCTGGGCACGGCCGCGTAGGTCAGGTCGTCGAACTGCGGCACGAAGCCGTTGAGGAACCCCGCATGCATCAAGTCGTCGCGCAGCAGGCGAATCGCCAGTCGACCATGCTCCATCTGGCTGCTGGTCTTGGCCAGCTCGCTGTTGCTGCGGCTCATGTTCAGGTAAAGGGTGAGCGTGGCTGCGCTGAGTATCAGAGCGATGGTCATCGCCACCATCAGCTCGATCAGGCCGAAACCTTCGGCGCTCGCGCGATAGCGAATCGGGCTCGGTCGTCTCATAGCGGTGCCACCCGTACCAGGGTGGTTACTACCCGGCGGCAGCGGTCGTTGCTGCACTGGCTACCGGCCGCGCCATTGAAGGCGTTTCTGCCACAGGCTACATCGGACGGAGGCGCGGACAGCGGCAGCAAACCCTGCCAGGCCACCGTGAGCAGGTACTGGTTGCTGCCCAGCGACTCGATACAGCCACGTCCGCCAATCAATGCACCGGCGAGGCCCGTGCTGGTGCTTTCGCTGGCGCCTTGCAGCGCGGCGCACCAGGCGGCGGCGTCGCGTTGTTGTGGCGTGGCGGTCGTGGCAGGGCAGGTCATGCCGGCGCCCAGGGGGTTCGCGTTACCAGTGACATAACTGGCAGCGGCGGTGCGGTTGGCCGTCATGCGCGCGGCGATATCGTCGAGCAGCAGCAGTGCCTGGGAACGTTGGTAGGTCTCCATCTCCGATTGCTGCAGGCGTGTCTGCAGTGCCATCACTCCAAGCAGCCCGACGGCCAGGATCACCAGAGTGATCAAGACCTCGATCAGGCTGACGCCGGTCTGCCGGCTGGTTGCCGAACGCACGACGCTCACCACTTGTCTGCAGGCGTTTTCACGCCTTCGTTGTTCAGGGTCAGGTCGCCGTCGCTGGCTTGGCTGCCGATGGCCGTGAAGGTGATCAGATAGGACGGCACGGTACCGCTGCCGACGGTAACGTCGAAGCTGTAATGCGGGCTGACTTCACCAGAGAGGCTGAAACCGCTGGCGGTAAGTGCCGCGGCGTCTGCATAGGCGCGGTTGGCGAGCAGAAAGTGCTGCTGGCGGTTGGCGATATCCAGCATCTGCGCCTGCGCCGCAGTGCGGTTACTGCGAATGACGTATTGGCGGTAGTTCGGCAGCGCAATGCTGGCAAGGATGCCGATGATGACCACGACGATCATTACTTCGATCAGGGTAAAACCACGCGCCTTATATCGAGCCACATCACTTCTCCAAGAGAGGCCGATTACGTCGGGAGCGCGAACTCCCGCCATCCCGACTTCGACAAGTCATGTCAGTGATGGCTTACAAATATTATGGTGACATCAAGGTCAAAGATAGACTGACTGGTCACAAAGGCCGAATTTTTGTGTCGCAGTTCAAGGTTTCGCAGGAGGGGGGATGCTGGCGCGGCAGCGCGAACACCAGTAGCACTGGCGTCCGCGTTGGTGGAGAAGGGCAGTTTCTCTAGTGCGAGGTGCCCTCGGCGAACTCGATCTTGTTGCCGACGTTGTACTTGCCGGAAGGCTTGTTCATCGGGATGCGTTTGACCTCTTCCAGCGTGTTGGCGTCGTAGACGATCAGTGCGCCGTCGGTGTCCCAGACGCTGAGCAGCGCGTAGCGGCCGTCATTGGTGAACTCGACATGGGCGGCGTTCTTGCCTGGCATCGGGCGCAGGGTGTGGGCGACTTCCAGGGTCTGCTTGTCGATCAGGTGCACGGCGTCGTTGTTCGGGCCGAAGAACACGTCGGTCCAGGCGTAGGGCGAGTTGGCCTGGCTGCGCATGAAGAAGCCCGGGCCTTCAGTGGGGATCTCCTTGATCAGCTTCCAGGTTTCCAGGTCTAGCACCGAGATCAATCCCTTGCTGACGTTGGGGGTGGCGAACACCCACTTGCCGTCGCGCTTCCAGTAGATGCCCGAGCCCAGATGCGGCATGCCCGGCAGCGGGATGTCGGTGACGGCCTTGCCACTATCCAGATCGATCACCTGGCCGCCGTGTGCCTTGCGCGAGGTGGCCAGCAGGTAGCGGTAGTCTGGAGTGAAGGAGAAGTCGTCGAGATAGTCGGCTGCCTTGATCCGTCGTGGTTCGAAGGTCGGCTCGCCGGCATAGGAGAGCTCCCAGGCTTCCTGCACGTCTTTCAGGGCGACCACGAAGCTGTCGCGTGGCGGTGCGGTGTATACGGCGCTGACCCGGGACGGCGTGCCGTCCTGGCCGACCGCCGGGATGTGCTTGATCAGCGAAAGGTCGCGGGCATCGAGCAGCACCAGATTGCCCGGTAGGTAGTTGCCCACCAGCACCCAGCGGCCATCGTTGCTCACCGCCAGGTTGCGCGTGTTCAACCCCGCGCGCACCTCGGCGAGCATGGTCAGGTTGTGCAGGTCGTAGACGCTGACCCAGCCGTCGCGGGAGGCAAAATAGACGAAGCGGCCGTCCGGCGAGAACTTCGGCCCGCCGTGCAGGGCGAAGTGCGACTGGAAGTTGGCCAGTTCCTCGAAGCGATCGCCGTCCAGCACCCGCACATGGTGATTGCCGGCTTCCACCACGACGAACAGGTTGCGCGGGGCGGCACCATGTTGCGGTGTGCTTGGCAGGCTGGTGACGTCCTTGAGAATGCGGTGGCTGGCGCGGATGTCAGCGTCGCTCCAGGTCGGCGGTACGGCCGAGGGCTGATACAGATAGTCGACCAGCGCGGTGATCTGCGCTTCGTTCAGCATGTGGGAATAGGCGGCCATCTGGCTCGCCGGACGGCCGTCACGGATTACCGCATGGGCTTCGGTCGGCTTGATGCGGCTGAGGCTTTCTGGCAGCAGGGCCGGGCCGGCACCGCCGAGGCGGTTGATGCCGTGGCAGCTCTGGCAGTGCTGTTCGTAGAGGGCCTGGCTGTCGGCCGGCAGGCTGGCGGCAGTGGCCATGTCGAGGGCGACGAAGGTGGCTGCTGGCAGTGCGGCGGCCAGCAGCAGGGCGGGCATCAGTTGCATAAGGCCTCCGTTTGCGGGGCAGGGTCACCGTGCAGGCGTGCGGGGTGCTGGACTTGGCGATCTGCGAACAGGCCGACCACGCGGCCGATGACGGTCAGGGTCGGCGGCGTGAGGTGCTGCTCGTCGGCCATGCTCGGCAGTTGCCGTAGCGTGCAGCGCACCACCTGCTGGTTCTCGCGGGTGCCGTTGCCGATCAGTGCGGCGGGCGTGTCGACCGGCAGCCCGGCGGAGATCAGATTGCGCGAGATCTCACCGAGGCTGGCCAGGCCCATGTAGAACACCAGCGTCTGTCCGCCCTGGGCCAGGGCGTCCCACGGCAAGTGCAGCTCGCCATTGGTCTGCAGGTGGCCGGTGATGAACTGACAGGAATGCGCCAGGTCGCGATGAGTCAGCGGAATCCCGGCATAGGCGCTGCAGCCAGCCGCTGCGGTGATGCCCGGCACCACCTGGCAGTCGATGCCGCGCTGCAGCAGGAATTCGAGTTCTTCGGCACCGCGACCAAAGATGAACGGATCGCCGCCCTTGAGCCGCACCACACGCTTGTTCTGCAGCGCCAGATCGGCCAGCAGCTGATTGATTTCCGGTTGCGGCAGGCTGTGGTAACCGCTGGTCTTGCCGACGTAGTGGCGGCTGCAGCTGGTCGGCAGCAGCTCCATCAGACCTTCGCTGACCAGGCGGTCGTAGACCACCGCATCGGCTTGTTGCAGCAGGCTCCAGGCGCGCAGGGTAAGCAGGCCCGGGTCGCCCGGACCGGCACCAACCAGGGCGACTTCGCCAGGGGCGAACGCGGCGCTCAGCGAAGCGGGAAATGTGAGTGGCTGGTCCATGCGGTGCTCCTGAATGCTCATCGGACTTACGGAGTGCTTGCTGCGGCGCTTGCTGGCCGCTTCGATTGATCAGATGGCGATGCTGGGGATGCGCTCGGCGGCTGGTCGACCGATCTCTGCGTCGGTCAGGTAGCAGCCCGGGTCTTCGGCCCAGAGATCGCCCTGCGCCCAGGCGCGGGTACGGGTGTTGCCGTTGCAGATCGCCAGCCAGCGGCAGTCGGCACAGCGACCGCCTACGGCCCGCGGATGCTGGCGCAGCTCCTGCAGCAGTGGGGCGGGGTCGTTCAGCCAGATGTCGCTGAAGCGCTGCCGGCGCACATTGCCAACGGTGTGCTGCCACCAGTAGGTGTCGGGGTGCACGTCGCCGATGTTGTCGATATTGGCGATACCACTGCCCGAAGCATTACCACCCCAAGCGCGCAGCATGCCTTCCAGGCGATCACGATGTTCCGGCAGGCGCTCTTCGGCCCACTGCAGCAGGAGAATCGCGTCGGCGTCATTGTTGCCGCTGACGAAGTCGGTCTCGCGGCCGTGCTGTACGTCGTCCCAGGCCTGATCGAACAGCTGGCGCATGGCGTCGCGGGTCATCTGGTGATGGGCGTCGGCCTTGCTGCTGCGCTTGCCGCGACCGCTGTAGTTGAGGTGCGAGAGATAGAACTTCTGCACGTCGTGTTCGCGCATCAGCGCCAGCAACGCCGGCAGCTGCGGGTAGTTGTTCTGGGTCAGGGTAGTGCGCAGGCCGACACGGATGTCGCGCTGACGGCACAGGTCGATCGCATGCATGGAGGCGGCGAAGCTGCCTTTGAGCTGACGCCATTCGTCATGCACCGCTTCCAGGCCGTCGATGCTGATGCCGACGTAGTCGAACTGCGCCGCGGCGATACGACCGATGTTGTTCTCGTCGATCAGCGTGCCATTGGTCGACAGGGCGACGAAGAAGCCCTTGTCGCGGGCGTAATCGGCCAGCAGGAAGATGTCGGGCCGCAACAGCGGTTCACCGCCGGAAAGAATCAGCACCCGCACGCCGGCTTCATGAAGTTCATCGATGACCTTCAGCGCCTCGTCGGTATCCAGCTCGTCGCGGAACTCGCTGTCGGCGGAAGTGGCATAGCAATGCTTGCAGGTCAGGTTGCAGCGCCGCAGCAGGTTCCAGATCACCACGGGTGGGCGCTTGCCGCTGGTGCTGCGGGCTCCCAGTACCTGTGTGGCCGGTTGGGCCAGGGCGCGCAGGTAATGACTGATTCTCAACATGTGGCGGCTCCGCTTCGGCAGCGTGTTTCGCAGGGCGCGCCGTGGTGGCCGCCCGCTCCTTGGGCAGCAGGATCACCGAGCGGGGTAGGGCTGGCCTTGATCGTAAACAATAAAAGGCGCGGGGGGCGGGCTGACCGCTTTGTCAGCTTCTTGCGGAGGGAGACCGTTGGTCAGAGCAGCGTCAGCAGGACGCCAAGCACCAGCACCAGTGGCCAGGCGAGCAGCAACAGACGCCATGCCCGCGGGGCATGACGCAGCTCCATGAAGCCGTCGGTGATCAGCCAGGCCTTACCGAACGCGGTGAGCAGAACAGCAGCGGTCAAGGCCAGCGTGGCGCCGGCGTTGCCGAGCAGGACGGTGGAGACCGACAGCACGGCCAGGCCGAGCCAGCAGGCCACCAGAACCTTCGAAGCGGACATGACTTACCTCAACACGTAAACCAGCGGGAACAGCAGCACCCAGACCATATCCACCATGTGCCAGTAGAGCACTCCGGACTCCAGCCCGCTGTGGTTGTCGGGGCCGTAGGCGCCGCGGCGGCAGCGCATGGCCAGCCAGCCGAGAATCACCATGCCCAGCAGCACATGGAGGAAATGAAAGCCGGTCAGGATCCAGTACAGAGTGAAGAAGGTGTTGTGTTCCATGCCCAGGCCGAGCCCGGCGAGATGGCCGTACTCGTTGAGCTTGAGCACCACGTAGACACAGGAAGACCCCAGCGCGGCTAGCAGCAACAGCGTTGCGCGTGCGGATCGGGCCTGGCGTACCTGCTCCACCGCCAGCGCGGCGAACAGACCCGAGGTCAGCAGACTCAGGGTCAGCGCCAGGCCGATGGGGCTGTCCAGCGCCGCGCGGCTTTCATCGAACTGCTCGGGGTAGACCATCTGCGCGACTGCGAACGCCAGGATCAGGATGGCGAAGACGGTCAGCTCGGCGAGGATGAAGAACCACATCGCCAGATCGCCCGGCAGGCGCCGGGTCGGGCTGGAGAAGGTGTCAGCCGAAGTGGACATCGACCACATCCATCAGCGCGGCGACAGTCTGCGGGTCATCCGACAGCGGTTCGGCCAGGCAGGCCAGGCAGGCCTGGCGCGGCGTCATGCCGGAGCGGATCATCCGCGCGGTGAAGATCAGCAGGCGGGTCGAGGCGACTTCTTCCAGGTCGTGCTGCTCCAGCCGGCGCAGTGCCTGCCCAAGCTTGACCACCTGGGCGGCGAGTTCGCCATCCACCTGCGCCTCGTTGGCGACGATGCGTTCTTCCTCGGTGGCCGGCGGATAGTCGAAGCGCATCGCCACGAAGCGCTGACGGGTGCTCGGCTTCATGCCCTTGAGCAGGTTCTGGTAGCCCGGGTTGTAGGACACCACCAGCATGAAGCCCGGCGGCGCCTTGAGCGCCTCGCCGGTGCGCTCGATGAACAGTTCGCGGCGATCGTCGGCCAGCGGATGCAATACCACGGCGGTGTCTTGCCGCGCCTCCACCACTTCGTCCAGGTAGCAGATGCCGCCTTCGCGCACTGCGCGGGTCAGTGGGCCGTCCTGCCACCAGGTGCCCTGGGCGCCAATCAGGTGGCGGCCAACCAGGTCGGCGGCGGACAGATCATCGTGGCAGGCCACGGTGTACAGCGGCAGGTTCAGGCGATGCGCCATGTGCTGCACGAAACGGGTCTTGCCGCAGCCGGTCGGGCCCTTGATCAGTACCGGCATGCCGTGTTGCCAGGCTTGCTGGAACAGCTGTTCTTCGTTGCCCAGCGGTTGATAGAAGGGCGCGTCAGGCGTGCCGGCAGCAGTCGGGATTTCAAACGCATTCACAGGCAAGTACCTCACGGCAGCAGTTGGTTATTTCGATTGCCACGCTACCGATCCCTCCTGGGTGTCTCAAGCCGCCCGCCGGCGAAGCTTGATTGTGATCAAGAGTTGGACGAGATACAGCGCGTATCAGTGGCGAAAAAAGGGCGTTCGTCCGCCGTCGAGCGGGAGTCTCCGCGACAAGGCGTCACGCCGCAGGGGTGCTGGGGGCTCTCTTGATTGCCGTCAAGCGCTTTCGGATTGCCGCTCTCATAGCATCCAAATCGCAAAAAGAAGAAGTCCCCGGGAACTGCCACACCGCCGTAACTAGCAGGAGTCGCCAGAAGCGCTCCCATAGGAGAGAAGGATGAGCAATGTTGGTAAACCTATCCTGGCTGGCCTGATCGCCGGCCTATCGTTGCTTGGTCTGGCAGTCGCCCAGGCTGCTGCCCCAGAGATGACCGCCGAAGAGAAAGAAGCGGCCAAGCAGATCTATTTCGAACGCTGTGCCGGTTGCCACGGCGTTCTGCGTAAAGGAGCCACGGGTAAGAATCTCGAGCCGCACTGGAGCAAGACCGAGGCGGATGGCAAGAAGACCGAGGGCGGCACCCTCAATCTGGGCACCAAGCGCCTGGAGAACATCATTGCCTATGGCACCGAGGGCGGGATGGTCAACTATGACGACATCCTCACCAAGGAAGAGATCAACATGATGGCGCGCTACATCCAGAACACTCCGGATGTGCCGCCAGAGTTCTCCCTGCAGGACATGAAGGACAGCTGGAAACTCATCGTTCCGGTTGATCAGCGTCCGAAGAAGCAGATGAACAAGATCAACCTGAAGAACGTCTTCGCCATCACCCTGCGCGATGCCGGCAAGCTGGCCCTGGTTGACGGCGACACCCATACCATCTGGAAGGTGCTGGACACCGGTTACGCGGTGCACATCTCGCGCCTGTCGGCTTCCGGCCGCTACGTCTATACCGTTGGCCGCGACGGTCTGACCACCATCATCGACATGTGGTACGAAGAGCCGACCACCGTGGCCACCGTGCGTCTGGGTTCCGATGCCCGTTCCGTGGACACCTCCAAGTTCAAGGGCTACGAGGACAAGTACCTGATCGGTGGCACCTACTGGCCGCCACAGTACTCGATCATGGATGGCGAGACCCTGGAGCCGATCAAGGTCGTTTCCACCCGTGGTCAGACCGTCGATGGCGAATACCACCCCGAGCCGCGCGTCGCGTCCATCGTCGCTTCGCACATCAAGCCGGAGTGGGTGGTCAACGTGAAGGAAACCGGGCAGATCATCCTGGTTGACTACACCGACCTGAAGAACCTCAAGACCACCACCATCGAGTCGGCTAAGTTCCTTCACGACGGCGGCTGGGACTACTCCAAGCGCTACTTCATGGTCGCTGCCAACGCCTCCAACAAGGTCGCTGCGGTCGACACCAAGACCGGCAAGCTGGCCGCGCTGGTCGACACCGCGAAGATCCCGCACCCGGGTCGCGGCGCCAACTTCATCCACCCGCAGTTCGGCCCGGTCTGGACTACCGGTCATCTGGGTGACGACGTTGTCTCGCTGATCTCCACAGCGTCCGACGATCCGAAGTACGCCAAGTACAAGGAGCACAACTGGAAGGTGGTGCAGGAGCTGAAGATGCCGGGCGCCGGCAACCTCTTCGTCAAGACCCATCCGAAGTCGAAGAACCTCTGGGCCGATGCGCCGATGAACCCCGAGCGGGAAGTCGCCGAGTCCGTCTACGTCTACGACCTGGCCGATCTGAGCAAGGAGCCCAAGCGTCTCGACGTCGCCAAGGACTCCGGCCTGCCGGAAAGCAAGGCGATCCGTCGCGCTACCCACCCCGAGTACAACGAGGCGGGTAACGAGGTGTGGATCTCCCTGTGGGGTGGCAAGACCGACCAGTCCGCGATCGTGATTTACGACGACAAGACGCTGAAGCTGAAGAAGGTGATCACCGACCCGGCAATCATCACGCCGACCGGCAAGTTCAACGTCTTCAACACCATGTACGACGTGTACTAATCCGCCCGAGGATTGCCTGTTAACACCCACCGCGCCTGGCGCGGTGGGTCTGGCAAGGGAACAGATTCCATGACAGATCAAGACGGCAACAAGCAAAAGAAGGGCGGCATCCTTGCGCTACTGCGGCGGCCGAGCACGCGCTACTCGCTCGGCGGCATTCTGGTGGTGGGCATTGTTGCCGGGATCATCTTCTGGGGCGGCTTCAACACCGCGCTGGAAGCCACCAACACCGAAACCTTCTGCATTTCCTGTCACGAGATGGGCGATAACGTCTACCCCGAGTACAAGGAAACCATTCACTACGCCAACCGTACCGGCGTGCGTGCCACCTGCCCGGACTGCCATGTGCCGCGCGACTGGACGCACAAGATGGTGCGCAAGGTCGAGGCCTCCAAGGAGCTGTGGGGCAAGATCGTCGGCACCATCGACACGGCCGAGAAATTCGAAGCCAAGCGCCTGACCCTGGCGCGTCGTGAATGGTCGCGGATGAGGGCATCCGACTCGCGCGAATGCCGTAACTGCCACAGCCTGGAAAGCATGAGCTCCGATATGCAAAAGCAGCGTGCCCGCAAGCAGCACGAGATGGCGCGCGAAGACAACCTGACCTGCATCGCTTGCCACAAGGGCATCGCGCATCACCTGCCCGAAGGTATGACCGAAGAAGACGAAGACTGACCTACGGTCCTGGCGGGCCAGCCACACCATCGATGATGAGGAACCGATTATGAAAAAGACTCTGATGGCCAGTGCAGTGGGGGCGGTAATCGCCTTCGGTGCACAGAGTGCTATGGCCGCCGCGCCTGCCGACTGGAATTCGGTGGCAGCGACCGATGTCACCCTGTTCTATCCGGGCGTATCGCCGGTGGAATGGATCACCAAGGGCACCGAGCACGGCGGCGCACGCGCGCTGAAGAAGGGCGAAACCTGCGCGGGTTGCCACTCCGAGGAAGCCGGTGACATGGGCGCCAAGATGGCCAGCGGCAAGAAGCTCGAGCCCAGCCCGATCGCCGGCAAGGCGCCGTTCATCAATGCCAAGGTCCAGGCCGCCAATGACGGCGAAAACCTCTACCTGCGCTTCACCTGGAAGCAGCCGGCTGCCTCCGGCGCAGCGCCGATGGACGCCGACAATCCGGTGAAGATCGCCTACATGCTCGAAGGCGGCTCCAAGGTGGAGCTGGCCGAGGCAGGCGGTTGCTGGGGTAGCTGCCATGGCGACGCGCGCACCATGCCCGGTGCCGCCGACACCAAGACCAAGTACGTCAAGGACGGTTCGCTGGCCAACGGCGTGTACTACGACCTGAACCAGTGGCGCAGTGGCGAGAACAAGGCCTTCGATGGCTACGTCGCTACCGAGCGGGTGATGGAAGGTGGTCAGGCGCTGGTCGATGCCCAGGGGCAGCTCGACGGGGATACCTGGTCCGTGGTGTTCACCCGCAAGTTCGCTGGTGGCGAAGGCGATGTGACGCTGGCTCCTGGCAATCTCTACAACTTCGGCTTCGCCATCCACGATGACAGTGCCACCGGTCGCTACCACCATGTGTCGCTCGGCTACACGCTGGGTATCGACGCCCAGGGCGATATCACTGCCGCCAAGCAGTAACCAGGCGAGAGGCAACGGGCCGGCATGATGCCGGCCCTGTGCTTTCCGGTAGCCGACCAGCGGCTGGCAACGGCGGGGCGCCAGCGGAACGATTTGATTGCAATCAAGGAAGCGCTACAGCGGCTCATTCATCCTGAGCTTGCCCGCACCGGTTGCGACGCAGCCGTTTGAGGTCCGGAACCCACAAACAATGACCAAGGACAAAAGGTTGCCTAGCACAAGCGGTAAATTTACCGTGCACTTGCTCAGTGCGTTTTGCTGAGCACCCTTTGGGTGGGCGGTAACGTTCACCCCTTTAGCCTTGAGGAATAGTTCTAATGAAGAAAATCCTTATCCCGATGCTCGCCCTTGGTGGCGCGCTGACCCTGCAGCCGGCTCTGGCTCAGGACGGTGAAGCGCTGTTCAAGAGCAAGCCCTGCGCGGCCTGCCACAGCGTCGACACCAAGATGGTTGGCCCGGCTCTGAAAGAAGTCGCCGCCAAGAACGCGGGCGTCGAAGGCGCCGCCGACACCCTGGCCCAGCACATCAAGAATGGCAGCCAAGGCGTTTGGGGTCCGATCCCGATGCCGCCAAACCCAGTCACCGAAGAGGAAGCCAAGACCCTCGCCGAGTGGGTTCTTAGCCTCAAGTAAGTCGCCCCGGAGGACGCCATGACAGTTGCCCGACACGCCGTTTCACGTCTGGGGCTGGCCCTGGCGTCCTTTCTCCTGATTCCTCTTTCCCTGGCCGCAGCACCCGCTGCCGAGCGCCAGGCGAAGCTCGACCATCTCTTACTTCAGGACTGTGGCTCCTGCCATGGCCTGCGCATGACTGGCGGCCTCGGCCCCGCGCTGACCCGCGAGGCGCTCGCTGGCAAACCCCGCGACAGTCTCATTGCTACCGTTACCCACGGCCGCCCCGGCACCGCCATGCCCGGCTGGAATGCGCTGCTCGACGAGCAGGACATCGCCTGGCTGGTCGACCGCCTTCTGGAAGGATATCCCAAGCCATGATTCGTCCTTTTCTGCTGCTGGCTGCGGCCGGCCTGCTTGCGGCCTGCGCGCAGCAACCGCTGCGCGGTACCGGTGACCTGGGCGTGGTGGTGGAGCGCGCCACCGGCAGTCTGCAGATCATCGAGAGCACCAACCAGAGCCAGCTTGCCCGTGTCGAGGGGCTGGGCGATCTGTCCCACGCCTCGGTGGTGTTCTCCCGTGATCAGCGTTACGCCTACGTGTTCGGCCGCGATGGCGGGCTGACCAAGGTCGACCTGCTGCGCCAGCGCATCGATCGCCGGGTGATCCAGGGTGGCAACAGCATCGGCGGCGCGATCAGTCAGGACGGCACGCTGATCGCGGTCGGCAACTACGAGCCGGGCGGGGTCAAGGTGTTCAACGCCAATACCCTGGAGCTGGTGGCCGACATTCCCGCCACGCCGCTGGCCGATGGCAGCCGCAATGCCCGCGTCGTCGGCGTGATCGACGTACCCGGTCGGCGCTTCATCTACAGCCTGTTCGATACCGACGAAACCTGGCTGCTGGATTTCAGCCAAGGCAACGAGCCGCAGATTACCCGTTTCGAGGGCATCGGCCGCCAGCCCTACGATGCCCTGCTGACGCCGGAGGGCCGATACTACATCGCCGGCCTGTTCGGCGAGGATGGCATGGCCAAGATCGACCTCTGGCACCCTGAGCGGGGCGTCGAGCGCATTCTCGACGGCTATGGTCGCGGCCAGCAGAAACTGCCGGTCTACAAGATGCCGCACCTGGAAGGCTGGACCGTCGCCGGCAACCAGACCTTCGTGCCCGCGGTCGGCCAGCACCGGGTGCTGGTGATGGATTCCGAGAAGTGGCAACAGACCGACGCCATCGACGTTGCCGGTCAGCCGATCTTCGTCATGGCACGACCGGACGCGCGGCAGATCTGGGTCAACTTCGCCCACCCCGACAACGGCAAGGTACAGGTCATCGATAGCGAGACCCACGAGATCATCGCCGATCTGGAACCGGGCCCGGCCGTGCTGCACATGGAGTTCACCGCCCGCGGCGACCAGCTCTGGCTGTCGGTGCGCGATGGCGAGGAAATCCAGGTCTGGGATCCCTATACCCTGAAGCTGCTCAAGCGACTGCCGGCGCACAGTCCGAGCGGCATCTTCTTCAGCAGCCGCGCCCACGAGACGGGGTTGTGACATGCATATCGACGCACTCAGCCGCCGCCTGATCGACCGCTACCAGCATGGCATGCCGCTGTGTGCCGAACCCTACCGCGCCATGGCCGAGGAGCTTGGCTGCAGCGAGGACGAGGTGCTCGTCTGTCTGGAACAGCTGCAGGACGGCGGTGGCCTGTCGCGCATCGGCCCGGTGTTCGAACACAGCCGTGCCGGCGCCAGCACCCTGGTCGCACTGGCCGTGCCCGAGGCACGCCTGGAGCAGGTGGCTGCACGCATCAATGCCTTTCCCGAGGTCAATCACAACTACCTGCGCGAGCATCGCTACAACCTCTGGTTCGTGCTGACCGGGCCGGATCGCCCGCATATCGACCGGCTGCTGGCCGAGATCGAAGCCGACACCGGGCTCACCCCGCTCGACCTGCCGATGCTGCACGCCTTTCGTATCGACCTTGGCTTTCCGCTGGGAGACCCGTCATGACCGGTTGCCTCAACGAGCTGCAGGCGATGCAGTTGCGTCGCCTGCTCGAGGGCGGCCTGCCGCTGGCTGCACGCCCGTATCAGCGACTCGCCGAGCAGATCGGCAGCGTCGAGGAGCGCGTGCTGGAGCAGATTCAGCGCTGGCAGGAAGAAGGGCTGTTCCGTCGCGTCGGCCTGGTGCTCAAGCATCGCGCGCTGGGTTTTCGCGCCAACGCCATGCTGGTGATGGACATCCCCGATGCGCAGGTCGACGAAATAGGCCGACGACTCGGCCAGGCGGCGGGGGTCAATCTCTGTTATCAGCGCCCGCGACGTTTGCCGCAGTGGCCCTACAACCTGTTCTGCATGGTCCATGGGCGCGAGCGCGAGCAGGTCTGCCAGCTGATCGAGCGCCTGCTGGCCGACAACGGCCTGAGCGATGTGCCGCACCAGCTGCTGTTCAGCACGCGGGCGTTCAAGCAGTGCGGCGGCCGCTTTGCGCCACCGTTGGTGGAGAGCGCCAATGGATGAGTTCGATCGCCAGTTGATCAATCGGCTGCAACATGGCCTGCCGCTGGTTCGTCACCCCTGGGAAGCGCTCGCCGAGGAGCTTGGCAGCACATCCGAGGCCCTGCGCGAGCGGGTACAGGCCTTGCTCGAGGATGGCACGTTGACCCGTTTCGGGCCGATGTTCGATATCGACCGCCTCGGCGGTGCCTTTACCCTGGCTGCGTTATCCGTACCCGAGGAGCGCTTCGACGAGGTCGCCGCGCACCTCACAGCGATGCCAGAGGTTGCGCACAACTATCGCCGTGAGCACCGCTGGAACATGTGGTTCGTGCTCGGCTGCGAAACCCCGCAGGGCATTGCCGAGAGCATTGCGCGCATCGAGGCCGAAACCGGCCTGGCGGTGCTGAATCTGCCGAAAGAGGAAACCTTCCATGTCGGTTTGCACTTCCCCGTCTGATGAAGGCCTGACCCGCCGCCTGATCGAGCTGACCGAGGCCGGGCTGCCGCTGGTGGCCGATCCCTGGGCCTGGCTTGCCGATGAGCTGGGGATCGATGTCGACGCGACGCTCGAACTGCTGCAGCGCCTGCAGGCCGATGGCGCGATCCGGCGGATTGCGGCGATACCCAACCACTACCGCCTCGGCTATCGGCACAATGGCATGACCGTGTGGGATGTCGACGATGACGAAATCGCACGCCTGGGGGCGCTGATCGGCGCGCAGCCCTTCGTCAGCCATTGCTATCGCCGGCCGCGCCAGGAAGGCTGGCCGTACAACCTGTTCGCCATGGTGCACGGGCGCGACGCCAGTGATATCGAGGCCTATCGCAACCAGATCCGCGCGCTGCTCGGCGGTGCCTGTCGGGCGAACGAGATGCTGGTATCCAGCCGCATCCTGAAGAAGACCGGCCTGCGCCTGGCGGGTCAGCGCCGCGCCTGATCTGTCGTCAGCGGCCACGCCGAGGTGCAGTTGCGCACCGTGGCGTGACCGAAAGAGCCGATTGCAGCAGCGAAAACTGGCGCGTCCAAACCGCCTGAATCGCTACAGGCCTTGCCCCGCAAGGCTTTGCGTCCTCCCTCCCATCTCCTCATAAAGCCCTACTGCCACGTTCGGGTTTTTCTTGATTGCCATCAAGCAGGTTTCGATAGGCGCCTTCTTAAACTGGCCACGCCAAGCCATGAGGAGGCGACCATGTCCGAGACCTTCACCAAGGGTATGGCCAGGAATATCTACTTCGGAGGAAGCGTCTTCTTCTTCCTGGTATTCCTCGGTCTTACTTACCACACAGAGCAGACTTTCCCCGAACGCACGAACGAATCGGAAATGACCGAAGCGGTAGTACGCGGCAAGGCAGTCTGGGAAAACAACAACTGCATCGGCTGCCACAGCCTGCTCGGTGAAGGCGCCTACTTCGCGCCGGAGTTGGGCAACGTGTTCGTCCGTCGTGGTGGTGAAGAGGCCTTCAAGCCCTTCCTGCACGCCTGGATGAAGGCCCAGCCACTCGGCGCCCCCGGTCGTCGTGCGATGCCCCAGTTCAATCTGACCGAACAGCAAGTTGACGATATGGCGGAGTTCCTCAAGTGGACTTCGAAGATCGATACCAACAACTGGCCGCCAAACAGGGAGGGTTGATTGATGGACGTCTTTGTTTCCGATTTCACTGGAGGGGCCACGAGATGAGCATCATCAATCCGCATCTCAAATTCCAATCGCAGGCCGTTGCCAAACCCTACTTCGTGTTTGCACTGATCCTGTTTGTCGGTCAGATCCTCTTCGGTCTGATCATGGGGCTGCAGTACGTCATCGGTGACTTCCTGTTCCCGCTGCTGCCCTTCAACGTGGCACGGATGGTTCACACCAACCTGCTGATCGTCTGGTTGCTGTTCGGCTTCATGGGTGCGGCCTACTACCTCATTCCCGAGGAAGCGGACCGCGAACTGCACAGTCCGAAACTGGCCATCATCCTGTTCTGGGTGTTCGCCGCGGCCGGCGTGCTGACCATTCTCGGTTATCTCTTCGTGCCCTATGCAGGGCTGGCGGAAATGACCAAGAACGAACTGCTGCCGACCATGGGGCGCGAGTTCCTCGAGCAGCCGACGATCACCAAGATAGGCATCGTGGTGGTGGCCCTGGGCTTCCTCTACAACGTCGGCATGACCATGCTCAAGGGTCGCAAGACCGTGGTCAGCACGGTGATGATGACCGGTCTGATCGGCCTCGCGGTGTTCTTCCTGTTCTCCTTCTACAACCCCGAGAACTTGGCACGCGACAAGTACTACTGGTGGTTCGTCGTGCACCTGTGGGTGGAAGGCGTGTGGGAACTGATCATGGGTTCGATGCTGGCCTTCGTCCTGATCAAGATCACCGGCGTGGACCGCGAAGTGGTCGAGAAGTGGCTGTACGTGATCATCGCCATGGCTCTGATCACCGGCATCATCGGTACGGGTCACCACTTCTTCTGGATCGGCGCACCGACCGTGTGGCTGTGGCTGGGCTCGATCTTCTCCGCCCTCGAACCGCTGCCGTTCTTCGCCATGGTGCTGTTCTCGCTGAACATGGTTAACCGTCGCCGCCGCGAGCATCCGAACAAGGCCGCTTCGCTGTGGGCCATCGGCACCACCGTGACTGCCTTCCTCGGTGCCGGCGTGTGGGGCTTCCTGCACACCCTGGCTCCGGTGAACTACTACACCCACGGTTCGCAGCTGACTGCCGCACACGGCCACCTGGCCTTCTACGGTGCCTACGCGATGATCGTGATGACCATGATCAGCTACGCCATGCCGCGTCTGCGTGGCCTGGGCGAAGCACCGGATGCACGCGCTCAGCGCATCGAAGTCTGGGGCTTCTGGCTGATGACCATCTCGATGGTCGCGATCACCCTGTTCCTCACCGCAGCCGGCGTGGTGCAGGTGTGGCTGCAGCGGATCCCTGCCGATGGCGCTGCCATGTCGTTCATGAACACCGCTGACCAGCTGGCCATCTTCTTCTGGCTGCGCCTGATCGCCGGGGTGTTCTTCCTGATCGGCCTGGTCTGCTACCTGTACAGCTTCCGCCAGCGCGGTCGGGTACCGGTCGTAGCAGCAGCTGCCGCCGCGGCCTGAGACGAGTCGCAATGAGGATCGACGGCCCGGCTGGTAACAGCGGGCCGTTTTGCTTTTTCAGTGCCTGCACGGAGTAACCGCCATGGCCTTTACCATCGAAGTGGAAGAGTGGGTCGGTAGTGTCTGGCACCGCTTCATCACCCGTCGCGCCAACCCGGATTTTCCGGAAGCACGGGTCGAGCTTGAGAGCATGCAGCGGCCGCTGTCGCTGCTGTTCCGCGCCATGGGCGGCGCCAGCGGGGTCGGCGTCGAAGCCGCCAGCGCGCGCGATCTGCTGCTCAGGCGCAACCTGCTGCAACAGGTCGCCGGGACTTGCAAGCAACTGCCGGTGGCCTGGTGCGACGCCAGCAACCTGCGGCTGCCGCAGAGCCTGGCAGTCTATCCGGAAGTCTCGCTGAACCAGGATCTCTACCGCTGGCTGGCGCTGCTCGCGGCGCAGGCCGGGCCGATGCGCCACTGGGCGCGTGACAACCAGCGCTGGACCCAGGCAATCCTTGAACAGTTTCCGGCCATGCGCCCGCGCTATCAGCGCCTGGTTGAAGCTCATCTGCAGCTGCGCCCGGACCCGAGCCAGCTGCCCAAGGCCGAGGCCGCGCTGGAAGCGGCGCTGTGCCAGGCCCTGCGCGAGCCGGGTAGCGTCAGCCAGTTTCCACGCAGCGAGCGCGCGCCCTGGCCGCTGCCGCTGTGGCTGTATCCGGCCGACAATCTTGGTGAACCCCAGGCCGCCCAGCGCGCCGAAGAGGGCGAGGGCAATTTGGAAACCCCGCCCGGCGGCGAATCGCGCCAGCGCAAGCGCGCCCGGCGGGTGGACGAGAGCTCCAGCAAGGGCGGTCTGCTGCTGTTCCGGCTGGAGAACCTGTTCAGCTGGTCCGAGCACATCGAACTGGATCGCTGCGGCGACGACACCGAAGACCTCGACGCAGCACGTGTCGCCGAGGATCTCGACGAGCTGGCGCTGTCCCGTCAGCGCATGCGCCAGGGCGGCGGGCTCAAGCTCGATCTGGACCTGCCGGCCGCGGATTTCGACGATGTGCCGCTGGGCGAAGGCATCAAGCTGCCCGAGTGGGACTATCGCAAGCAGTGCCTGCAGAAGGATTTCGTCAACCTGCAGCTGATGCTGCCCCGCGGCGCCGAGGCCAAGCCGTTGCCGCTGCACCTGTCGCCGCTGGCGCGGCGTTTGCGTCGGCAGTTCGAGCACCTGCGCAACGACCGCCAGTGGCTGCGCCAGCAACCCCAGGGTTCCGAACTGGACATGCAGGCCTGGCTGGACTTCCACGTCGAGCGGCAGAACGGCCAGTGCGCCGAGCGCGGCCTGTTCATGGAGCAGCGGCAGAATCGCCGCGACCTGGCCTGCCTGCTGCTGGCCGACCTGTCCATGTCCACCGACGCGCACCTGGACAACGAGCACCGGGTGATCGATGTGGTCATCGACAGCCTGCTGCTGTTCGGTGAAGCGCTGTCGGCGGTCGGCGACCCGTTCGCGCTATACGGATTCTCTTCGCTACGTCGCCAGCAGGTGCGCATGCAGGAGCTGAAGAGCTTCCGTCAGCCCTATGGCGACGAAACCCGCGGTCGTATCCAGGCACTCAAGCCTGGCTATTACACCCGCATGGGCGCCGCGATCCGCCAGGCCACCGAGCTGCTCGGCAACTGCAAACAGCGGCGCAAGCTGTTGCTGCTGGTGACCGATGGCAAGCCGAATGACCTGGATCTCTACGAAGGCCGTTACGGCGTCGAAGACACCCGCCAGGCAGTGATGGAAGCACGCAAGCAGGGTCTGCTGCCGTTCTGCATCACCATCGACCGTGAGGCTGGCGACTACCTGCCGTACATGTTCGGCGCCAATGGCTACACGCTGATCAAGGAACCGCAGCAACTGCCGTTCCGCCTGCCGCAGCTGTACAAGCAGCTGACCCAGTCGTAAGCGCAAGGTGACTGGCACGCGACGGTATCGCAGGGTGGATGTCGCTTTCAGCAGCCACCGTGCATACCGCGCGGTGGGTGGCCACCCCGTGGATCGGTAAGACGCGATCCACCCTACGACCGACGGGATTCGGTGAGTAGGCGGGTGGGGTGGCATGTAGGGTGGGTGTCGCTTTTCACATACACCGTGCACACCGTTCGGTGGGTCTGTGGATCGGTGAGCCGCGATCCACCCTACGACCGACGAGGGTTCGTCGGGCAGGTGGGTGGCGTGTAGGGTGGATGTCGCTTTTCACATCCACCGTGCATATCGATCGGTGGTTCGATGGATCGGTGGATCGGTGGATCGGTGGATCGGTGAAGCGTGATCCACCCTACGGCTATGCCTTGTCGGGAAGGCCATCAGAACAGATAGCGCGGCAACCAGACGATCATCACCGCGCAGAAGATGCTCAGACCGATGCAGAACCACAGGAAGCGCCGTTGCCGGCGCTCCGGTGCACTGTCGGCGTGTTCCGGCAGCGGCATGCCGCAGTTGCTGCATTCGGCTTCGTTCGGCGGGTTGTCCTGTTGGCAGTACAGGCATCTGGGCATGGCGGTTTCCTCTTGGTCGGTAGAGCCTGACACGGTGGGAAAACCGCGGGCTTTGACGACAATCAACTCACTCGAACTGCTCGAGCCGCTGGCGATCGAGGATGGCGATCTGCCGACCTTCCTGGGTAATGATGCCCTCGTCGATCAGCCGGCGGATGATCCGTGAAAAAGTTTCCGGCTGGATCGACAGGTGCCCGGCGACCAGCTGCTTGGCCATCGGCAGTTCGAAGCTGTTGCCTTCATCTTTCGCGCGCGCCAGTTGCGTCAGTAGATAGCGCACCACGCGGTGCGTGGCGTTTTTCAGCGACAGCGTCTCGATCTCGTTGATGCGCTGGTGCAAACGCACGCAGAGCTTGCCGAGCAGGGCGAAGGTCAGGCGCTGGTTGGCTTCCAGCAGACGCATGTAGGCCGCGTTGGAGAAGCGATAGACCTGGGACGGGCAAACCGCCTGGGCCGAGGCCACGTAGTTGGGGGTATCCATCAGCATCATGGCTTCGGCGAAGGTCTGGCGGTTGCCGATGACCTCGAAGACCTTCTCCTGACCGTCCGGTGTCAGGCGGTAGACCTTCACCGCGCCGGAGATGACGAAGTAGAAGTGGTGTGCCGGCTCGCCCTGATGGAACAGGTTGTCGCCCTTGTCGAGATTGAGCAGCTGGCTGGCATTGAGCAGCTCTTCCATCTGCTCTTCGTTCAGCGGTTCGAACAGGTGGTGACTGCGGAGGATCTGGTGGTGTACGCGGTGAAGCACCATGCAAGGCGTCCTGTTTCAATTGAACAATGACAACAAACGTCGGCCTTCAGCCTAGCGCATGTGGTGAGGATGGCGCAGGCCAGACCTTGATGATCGTCAAGGTCGGACCGATAAGGGGTGGTAGCTGTTCACAAGATCAATGCAAATGGGCGACGAAGCCCGCACGCCATACCGGCTCGGCGAAGATCCGTGGATAGCGTTCGAGTGCGTCGAAGATCCGTTGCAGGCCTTGCTCGCGCTGCTCGGTTTCCGACAGGGCTTCGGCGCCCTTGAGCAGGTCGATCAGCAGGCCGTGCAATGCCGCATCAGCCGCTTCCGGCAGCTGGCAGTTGGCGATCAGGTAGCTGGTGGCCGCCTCGATATCGCGCTGCAACGCCGCGGCTGACTCGTCGCTGAGTGGCTGCCGTGGATCGCTCGGCGTGCTGCGTTGCGCGGCCTCGTGAATCCGCGTCATGCCTTCGCGCAAGGCTTCGTCGGTGGCCCAGCGCTCGGCCGGCGTGGATTGATTCGCAGCGGCCGGGGCATGGTGGCTGTGGTCGTGGCCAGTCGCCGCGTGGGCCGTGCTGACAACCATGCTCAGTGCGAAATTGCTGGCCAGGGCAACGACGGAGGCCATTGCCACACCCCAGGCGATCGGTTGCAGATACTGCTTCATGGACGGACCTCCTCGGCGCTTTCGGTGGCCTGCACGGTGGGTATTCGCGCAGGCGCCTCGGCATTGCGGAACAGTACGTTGTTCTCCAGATGGATGTGTTGCATCAGATCGCTGCGCATTTCCTCCAGTCCGCGATACAGGGCGCGCCAGGTATTGCAGGCATTGGCCGGCGGGGTAATGTCATTGGTCAGCGCCGCCAGCCGCTCCAGCGCGTTGCCATGCTCCTGATGCTCATAGCGCATGACCGATATCGGCCCCTGCGCCTGCGGGAAGCCCATGCCGCGCTGCAGCATCGGGAAGAGGATCTGCTCCTCCTTGAGCATGTGACTCTCCAGCTCCTGCTGCATGTTCCACAGGTGCTCGGCCAGGCCGTTGGGGCACTCCGGGCGGCTGCCATGCACCTGCTCGACCCGGCTGGCCAGACGAATCAGCTCGGGGAACTGGTCGCGATGGCGCTCGTGAAAACGCGCCAGGATGTACTCAATCAGCTGGCCGGCCGGCACGGTACGCCAGTCCTGTTCCTCGGCGTTCGGCTCGAGCGCAAGCAGCGCAGCGGCGATGGTTTCCGGATCGACGCCGATCCGCTGTGCAGCTTCGCGCAGCGGTAGGTCTCCGCCGCAGCAGAAGTCCAGGCGATATTGACGAAATACCCGTGTTGCACCCGCCACGGAGCATGCGAGGTTGCCGAGAGTCTGGTCGATAAGTGCGGTAGTCATGCGCAACAGTCCTGGTGAATGTATCGGGACCATCGCAACAGACGTGCCAAGCGGGGAGCGGCGCAAACTGCCGACTTCGGCAGGTTGGTGGTGAAAAACACCCGAAGCGGTTATGGTGAGGAAAACCCGGAGGGTAACTGGAACCATGATGCTGGCTGACGCACTGCTTGCCGACCTGACCACCGAACTGCCCAACGCCGTGCGTCTGCAGCGGCTGGTGCACACCCTGCAACAACGCTTCCGCTGCGGTGCGGTGGTGCTGCTGCGGCTCGACGAGGACAGCCTGCGGCCGTTGGCGGCGGTGGGGTTGGTGCAAGAAGCGCTCGGCCGGCGTTTCGTCATTGCCCAGCACCCGCGGCTGGCGGCGATTCTCTCGCAGCGCGAGCCGACCTGGTTCGAGCCGGACAGCCGCCTGCCGGACCCTTACGACGGCCTGCTCGATGCGCATATCGGCGAACCGCTGCCAGTGCACGATTGCATGGGTGTCAGCCTCTACGTCGAGGGCAAGCTGTGGGGCGCGCTGACCCTGGATGCGCTGCACGCCGGCACCTTCGATGACGATGCCCGACGCGACCTGCAGCGTTACACCCTGGTGATCGAGGCCGCCGTTCGCGTGACCCGTCTGGAGCACGAGAACCGCGGCTTGCGCCTGGCGCGCAGCGATGTGATGGAAACCACGCTTGATCACGGTGATGGCGAAATCCTCGGTCAGAGCGATGTCATCCGCGAGCTGCTGCGTGAATTGCAGGTGGTCGCCGACTCGGAGCTGCCGGTGTTGCTGCTCGGCGAGACCGGTGTCGGCAAGGAGCTTTTCGCACGCTGGCTGCATCGGCATTCGCGGCGGCGCAACAAGCCGCTGGTGCACGTAAACTGCGCGGCACTGCCGGAGTCCCTGGCTGAAAGCGAACTGTTCGGCCACGTCAAAGGTGCGTTCTCTGGTGCCACCACTGATCGTCCCGGTCGTTTCGATGCCGCCAATGGCGGCACGCTGCTGCTCGATGAGGTCGGCGAGCTGCCGTTGACGGTGCAGGCCAAGCTGCTGCGTACGCTGCAGAACGGTGAAATCCAGCGCCTTGGCGCGGACAAGCCGCGTCAAGTCGATGTCCGCATCATCGCCGCGACCAACCGCAACCTGCGCGAAAGCGTGCGCGACGGCCATTTCCGGGCCGATCTCTATCATCGGCTGTCGGTTTATCCGGCACCAATTCCACCCTTGCGTGAGCGAGGCAACGATGTGCTGATCCTTGCCGGGCACTTCCTCGAGCTCAACCGCGCGCGTCTGGGCCTGCGCAGCATGCGCCTGTCGCCGGCCGCCGAGCGTGCGTTGCTCGGTTATTCCTGGCCAGGCAACGTGCGTGAACTGGAGCACGTGGTCAGTCGCGCGGCGTTGCGCCTGCTCAGTCGCGGCGCGTCGCGCAGTGAAATCCTCACGCTGGAGCCTGACCTGCTGGACCTGGACAGTCATGCCGTCGGCGTGACGGCTTCACAGGTGGTCGAGGAACCAGTGATTGCCGACGAGGTGCTGCCGCTGCGCCACACTGTGGATGCCGCCCAGCGTCAGGCCATTGTCCGTGCGCTGGAGGCCAGCGGCGAGAACTGGGCGCAGGCTGCACGTCTGCTGGATGTCGACCCTAGCAACCTGCACAAACTGGCACGACGACTGAAGCTCAAGTAGCGCCCGTCGGCCCGCGAGAGTCGCGAAGGCCGCACCATGGTCTAACCTCACATCACCACTTGAGGAGAGCCTAATGGCCCTGGACCAGAACCAATTCGAAGCGCTGCTCAGCGAGGCGCAGACCTTTGCCGAGCGGGCTGTCAGCGAAAACAATCCGCTGCACTACCGTGACGCCTTCGCCGCGAGCCTCAAGGCCATTCGCTTGCTGGGCGAGGAGTCTGGTGCGTGGCGGCAGATGGTTGCTCGCGCCACCGAGGAGTTCGAGGGCGACGAAGGCATCTGAGCCAGCAACGGCGCTGCCGGCGCATGTCCCGCTGCTGCGTTTCGTCGCAGTCGCGACGTCCGACCAATCTTGACCCCTATCAATGCTGGCCACTGGTCAGCTGCCTAGACTGCCGGCTGTTTTCCGTTCAGCCGAACGACCGCCACGCCATCGGTGCGTGGCGCGCATGTACCCGAATGTCTAGGAGTTGTCATGCACCTGGTCTGCCCGGCAGGAAGCCTGCCCGCGCTCAAGGCCGCCGTCCAGCAGGGCGCCGATGCCATCTATGTCGGATTTCGCGACGACACCAATGCCCGCCATTTCGCCGGTCTAAACCTGGATGAAAAGCAGCTCGACAAGGGGCTGCAGCTGATTCGCGAGAAGGGCCGACAGCTGTATATCGCCGTCAATACTTACGCCGAGCCGGAGGGCTGGAACCGCTGGCAGCGTGCCGTCGATCAGGCCGCCGACATGGGCGTCGATGCGCTGATCGCGGCCGACCCCGGCGTGCTCGGCTATGCCAGCAAGCGCCACCCCAAACTCAATCTGCATCTGTCGGTACAAGGCTCGGCAACCAATGCCGCCGCGCTGGGTTTCTATCAGGAGCGTTACGGCATCAGCCGCGCGGTGCTGCCGCGGGTGCTCTCGCTCAAGCAGGTCAAGCAGGTCGCGGCAAGCAGCCCGGTGCCGATCGAAGTGTTTGCCTTTGGCAGCCTGTGCATCATGGCCGAAGGTCGTTGCCACCTGTCTTCCTATCTCACCGGCGAATCACCCAACCTCTGCGGCGTCTGTTCGCCGGCCAAGGCGGTGCGCTGGAGCGAGGAGCCGGAAGGACTCACTTCACGCCTGAACAACGTACTGATCGACCGCTACGCCGAAGGCGAGTCGGCCGGTTATCCGACACTGTGCAAAGGTCGCTTCATGGTCAATGGCCAGCGTTTCCATGCGCTGGAGGAGCCGACCAGCCTGAACACTCTGGATCTGATTCCGGAGCTTTCCGCCATCGGCGTCACCGCGATGAAGATCGAGGGCCGCCAGCGCAGCCCCGCCTATGTCGAGCAGGTCACCCGCGTCTGGCGCGCCGCGCTGGACAGCTACCTCAAGGCACCGCAGCGCTATGCGGTCGAACCCGGTTGGCGGCAGGTGCTGGATGGCCTTTCCGAAGGCTCGCAAACCACTCTGGGTGCCTACCACCGGGCCTGGCAATGAACGAGGAGCCACGCATGAAACTCTCTCTCGGCCCGGTGCTGTTCTACTGGGATCGCCAGCAGACGCTGGATTTCTACGCGAACATGGCGGAGCAGCCGCTGGATGTCATCTACCTCGGTGAAACGGTGTGCTCCAAGCGCCGCGCGCTGATGCTCGACGACTGGCTGGGCCTGGCCCGTGATCTGGCGGAAGCCTCGTCGGCACAACTGGTGCTGTCCGGCCTGACGCTGGTCGAGGCGGCTTCTGAGCTGTCCAGCCTGCGCCGTCTGTGCGACAACGGCGAACTGCTGGTGGAAGCCAACGACATGGGCGCGGTGCAGCTGATGTCCGAGCGCAAGCTGCCCTTCGTCGGTGGCCCGGCGCTCAACCTCTACAACGGCCATGCCTTGGCCGAACTGGTGGCCAGTGGCATGAGCCGCTGGGTGCCGCCGGTGGAAGCCTCCGGCAAGTTGATCAAGAGTGCCCGGGCGCAGCTGATGGAGCTCGACGTTCCACTGCCGGAGATCGAAATCTTCGCCTACGGCCATCTGCCGCTGGCCTATTCGGCGCGCTGCTTCACCGCCCGTGCCGAGAATCGGCCCAAGGATGATTGCCAGTTCTGCTGCCAGAACTACCCCGAGGGCATTCCGCTGCTGAGCCAGGAGGGCGAGGCGCTGTTCACCATCAACGGTATCCAGACCATGTCCGCGGCGGTCAGCAACCTGCTGGCCGACTATGCGGGGCTGGTCGACAGTGGTGCCGACCTGCTGCGTCTGAGCCCGCGTGCCGCCGGCATGGAAGATGTAATCGCTGCCTTCGATGCGGTGCGCAAAGGCGCACTGCCGCCGCTGGCGGTGGATGGCTGCAATGGTTATTGGCATGGCCAGCCGGGCATGCTGCGTGCCGAGGAGGCCGGATTATGCTGAACCCACGAGCTCATCTGGTGAATCTTGGCGGGCGGTTATTGCCGCTGGCGGCCAAGACGCCGTTCCTGTTGCAGCGCCTGGCGCTGGAGCGCAGCCTGAATCAGGTTTTCGCCGAAGCGCTGAGCGACGGTGCCTTCGATGTACTCGATGGCCACTGGATGAAGCTCGAGGTTGCTGACCTCGGTCTCGCCTGGTGCCTGACCTGTGAGCGCGAGCAGCTGCGCATCGCCGCGCAGGCGCCAGTGGAGGTGACCATCCGCGGCAACTGGCGGGAGTTCCTCCTGCTGGCCAGCCGTCAGGAGGACCCGGACACGCTGTTCTTCCGCCGCCGGCTGGTCATCGAGGGCGACACCGAGCTGGGTCTGGCGATCAAGAACCTGATCGACAGCCTGGACCCCGATACCTTGCCGGGCTGGCTGTGGAAGCTGTTGCAGGGGGCCGGTGAGGAAGTCGCTGCAGCCGGTCGGGCGCAAGCAGCAGGCGCCTGACACAGCGGTTTGCTGGCGCCGAGTAAAGCTGCTGCTTTTCTTCTTTGGTCGAACCACGCGCTGCGCCTCAGGGCGGGGCGCTGGGGTTGGATTCCATGTAGATGCATGGAGGTCGGTGGCGAGCGCTGCGTCCCGTCACATTGGGCTAAGCGCATCGCGCTGCCGTTGGTTCCAGCTATGTCAACCGACGTGCATCTGCATGCGGTCGCTGGCAATGATGTCCTTCATGTCCTCGAACAGCGCGGTGATCTCTTCCTCGCTGCAGTCTTCCCGATAGCGTTTGCGCAGCCCGTAGCTGCTGAGAGTGATGTGCACGTCCGGAATGACGCCATGCTGTGCCAGACAGGCGCGAGCGCAGTGCATCGGGCAGCCGTCGATAGCCAGGATCGGCCGGCCGGAATTGGCCTTCTTCACCAGTGCAGCGACGCGACCGCCTACCCCGGCGATGCACGACATTTCCGCCAGTCCGGCACGGTCGAGGCGCACCGCCAGGGTGTTGGCCAGTTGAGCGACATTCGAACAACCGGAGCAGGAATAGACCAAGGGCAGGGGCGTGGTGGGGATCATCGCGTTCTCCTGGCAGTGGTGTGATGCGGGCTGTTGAGGGCGCGCGGGTAGCCGACTTCGACAGCCATCAAGAATGACGAACAGCTGTACCGCAGCTCACTCGTCATAGGCGGCGAGCTTGCGGTTATCGAGAATCTCGATGCGCCGGCGCTGGACGGAAATGGTTCCGGCATCGATCAGCCGATGCAGGATGCGCGAGAAGGTTTCCGGCTGGATACCGAGCTTCGATGCGATCAGCCGTTTGGGCACGTCGAGCATCACCACGCCACTGTCATCCTGCTGCGATTGCGCGAGAAAGCGCACCACGCGATGGCTGGCATTGGCCAGGGTCAGCGTGTCGATCTCGGTCATGCGCTGGTGCAGGCGGATGCTCAGGGTGGCGAGAATGTCCAGGCAGATGTCCGGGTGCTGTTCGAGAATGCGCCGGTAATGCGGGCCGTTCAGGCTCGCCACCAGGCTGGCCTTGAGTGCTGTCGCGCTGACCGGGTAACTGGGTGTGCCCTTGAACAGCAGGGCTTCGGCAAAGGATTCTCCGGCACGCATCACCTCGACCAGCTTTTCCTGGCCGTCGCAAACAACGCGGTGCAGCTTGATCTGTCCGCTGAACAGGAAATAGAAGCGGTCGGCCTTGTCGCCCTGATGAAACAGCGACGCCCCGGCCGGCAGGCGCTTCAGGTTGGCAGAGGTACACACCTCCTGTAGCGCAGCCTCGGGCAGTCGGCTGAACAGATGGTGGCGGCGCAGCTCGGCCACCAGGGTTTTTTCGGTGAGCATGTGTCCTCCCCCGGACTGAACCGGGTTTTATCAGCCTGCATCCTAGGAGGCAGGCATCCGGCGCTTCCTTGATCAGGGACAAGTCTGCCTGTCATGGCAGGTGAGGGCCGTTTGGCAGTCGCTTGGGCAGGCTTGACGTTGGTCAATTCGGTAACTGGGTTACGCCTCTAAAGTCACACCATATTGTGTTTGTTCTGAAAAAATACACTACATATGGTTATGGAGGCGTTGATGCCCAGGCAGGCAGAAGTGGCAAAACCGGTTTCGCTGCGCAAGCGTGACGGACGGTTGGCAGCATTCGAAGTGGACAAGATCGCCCGTGCGATCGCCGCCGCTGGCGCGGCGACCGGCGAGTTCGAGGCCGCAGTAGCGCACGCGCTGGCCGAGGCCGTCCGCCTGCCACTGGCGCATCGCACAGCGGTCGAAGTCGAGCAGGTGCAGGATGGTGTCGAGCGCGCGCTGATGGCGGCCGGCTATTTCGATACCGCGCGTGCCTACATCGTTTACCGCGAACGCCATGCGCGGCTGCGCCGCGATCGCAAGGCGGTGGTTGACGTGGCGACCTCTATGAACGAGTACCTCTCCCGCGAAGACTGGCGAGTACGCGCCAACGCCAACCAGGGCTATTCGCTCGGCGGGCTGATCCTCAACGTGTCGGGCAAGGTTACTGCCAACTACTGGCTGGACGAGGTCTACAGCCCCGCAATCGGCACCGCGCATCGCGAAGGCGATCTGCATATCCATGATCTGGACATGCTCGCCGGCTACTGCGCGGGCTGGTCGCTGCGCACGCTGCTCAATGAAGGCTTCAACGGCATTCCCGGGCGAGTCGAGGCCGGCCCGCCGAAGCACCTGTCCAGCGCGCTGGGGCAGATGGTCAACTTCCTTGGCACGCTGCAGAACGAGTGGGCCGGCGCGCAGGCATTCAGCAGCTTCGATACCTATCTCGCGCCGTTCGTGCGCAAGGACCGGCTGGGTTTTGACGAGGTGCGCCAGGCGATCCAGGAGTTCATCTACAACCTCAACGTGCCGTCGCGCTGGGGCACGCAGACGCCGTTCACCAATCTGACCTTCGACTGGGTGTGCCCGGAAGACCTGCGCGAGCAGATTCCCTATATCGGTGGCGAGGAAATGCCCTTCGCTTACGGCGAGCTGCAGGCCGAGATGGAGCTGATCAACCGCGCCTATATAGAAGTGATGCAGGCCGGTGACGGCCTCGGTCGGGTGTTCACCTTCCCGATCCCGACCTACAACATTACCCACGACTTCCCCTGGGACAGCGAGAACGCCGAGCGCCTGTTCGAGATGACCGCGCGCTACGGGCTGCCGTACTTCCAGAACTTCCTCAACTCGGACATGCAGCCGAATCAGGTGCGCTCGATGTGCTGCCGCCTGCAGCTGGATGTGCGCGAGCTGCTCAAGCGTGGCGGCGGGCTGTTCGGTTCGGCCGAGCAGACCGGTTCGCTCGGTGTGGTAACGGTGAACTGCGCGCGGCTGGGCTATCTCTATCGTGGCGACAAGGCGGCGCTGCTCGAGCAGCTGGATGTGCTGCTCGACATGGCGCGGCAGAGTCTGGAGGTCAAGCGCAAGGTCATCCAGCATCACATGGACGCCGGTCTCTATCCGTACACCAAGCGTTACCTCGGCACGCTGCGCAATCACTTCTCCACCATCGGTGTGAACGGCCTGCACGAGATGGTGCGCAACTTCACCGACGACACCGAAGGGCTGCAGACCGCTGCCGGCCGGGCGCTGGCGATCGAGGTGCTCGACCATGTGCGCGCACGGCTGGTGCAGTTCCAGGAAGACACCGGGCACCTCTACAACCTCGAGGCGACGCCGGCCGAAGGCACCACCTATCGCTTCGCCAAGGAAGACCGCAAGCGCTTCCCCGACATCCTCCAGGCGGGTTCGGCCGAGGCGCCGTACTACACCAACTCCTCGCAGCTACCCGTCGGTTTCACCGACGACCCCTTCGAGGCGCTGGAGCTGCAGGACGAGCTGCAGTGCAAGTACACCGGCGGCACCGTGCTGCACCTCTATATGGCCGAGCAGATTTCCTCGGCCGAGGCCTGCAAGAAGCTGGTGCGCAATGCGCTGTCGCGTTTCCGCCTGCCCTACCTGACGGTAACGCCGACGTTCTCGATCTGCCCGGTGCACGGCTATCTGGCCGGCGAACACGAGTTCTGCCCGAAGTGCGATGAGGCACTGCTGCACAAGCAGCAAGCCGAAGCGGCCCTGGCCGTCTGATCTGCGATCCCATGTCACGCCGCCCCAAGAGGTGCGGCGCCGCATACTTAACCCTCAGCAAAAGGAGCGTCACCATGAACCCAGCCAGCCAACTGCCCCAGGACCAGCGCCAGCGTTGCGAAGTCTGGACTCGCGTGATGGGCTATCACCGCCCGGTTACCGCGTTCAACCCGGGCAAGCAGTCCGAGCATCGCGAGCGCCTGCATTTCACTGAAGCAGCGGCGCGGTGACCGCAGCACTTCGCGTCGGGGGGCTGGTCCCCCTGACCACGCTGGACTTCCCCGACCATCTGGCCTGTGTGTTGTTCTGCCAGGGTTGCGGCTGGCGCTGCCGCTACTGCCACAACCCGCAGCTGATCCCGGCCTGTGGCAACGAGGAAAAGCCCTGGTCGGAGATCCTCGCCTTCCTCGAACAACGCGTCGGCCTGCTCGAGGCGGTGGTGTTCAGTGGTGGCGAGCCGACCCTGCAGACCGCGTTACCCGAGGCGATCGCCCAGGTGCGGGCGCTGGGCTACAAGGTTGGCCTGCACAGTGCCGGCATCAAGCCGAAGCTGTTCGCCAGCATCCTGCCGCTGGTGGATTGGGTCGGTTTCGATATCAAGGCGCTACCCGAGCACAGCACGGCGATCACCGGTGTGGATGGCAGCGGCAAGGCCAACTGGAAGAGCCTCGAGCATCTGCTGGAAAGTGGCGTCGAGCACGAGTGCCGGACCACCGTGCACTGGCAGCTGTTCGACGCCGATACGTTGTGGGACATGGCGCAGCGCCTGCGCCGGCTGGGTGTCGAACGCTTCGCCGTGCAGTGCGTGCGCACCGCGCGCATGCTCGACGACAACCTCGCCGAAAGCCGCGCACCCTACGACCAGCAGCGCCTGTGGGAGCGCCTGGATCGACTGTTCCCATCCTTCGTGCTGCGTGGATAGAGCCGTGCGGGGTGCCGCACCGGGCACCCCATTCAACCCCTGATCGGCGTCAGCTCCAACCCCAGAACTGCAGCCACCAGCCATAGCCCACCAGTGCGCAGCCTGCGTTGACGCAGGCGAACGCCAGCAGTCGGCGCAGGCCGTTGCCGCCGTGACGGCTGATTACGTTCCAGGCCAGGTACAGACTCCATGCCACGGCACCGATCAGCAGTGCAGCGCGAGCCGGCTGTGCCCAGGCGAGCAGGAAGCCTTCGTAGCGCAGCAGCTTCACCGTGGTGGCGGAAAGGCCGAGGAACAGCCCGGCGCCGCCCAGCGGCACCAGTGCCAGTGCCAGGTGCTGGAATACGTTGTCGCCACGGCGCATCACCCGCACGGCGGCACGCAGCAGCAGCCACAGCGCGCCACCGACGAGCAACGAGGCGCCGAAGATATAGGTGAGGATCGCCGCACCATCGAGCCAGGTGAAGGCATCGTTGGCCTGCGGATAGTGGGTCAGCAGCCACCAGGGCGCGTTGGCTTCCAGCGGCCAGAAGATGTCGCGGTCCACCAGCCATTCCGCCGCGGCCTGCTTGAGGGTGATGAACCAGGGACTGACCGTCCACTGGAAGGCGCCCATGGCCAGGCCGATCATGCCAAACAGCAGCAGCGTGCTGTCCCAGTGATCGCTTTGCTGCTGACCGCCGACGATAAGGATTTCCGAATTGGGCGAGCGGGCGCTTAGCTGCACTGCGCCGCGCTGGCTGCTGCAGCGGCCGCACGCGTGGCAATCGGAGTTGCCCTGCATGCGGCGGATGTCGATCAGCGGGGCGCAGTTGGGCGTCGGCAGGTGCGGTTCACGATTCTCCAGCCAGCGCTGCTCATCGACCTTGTAGTGCACCGGTGCCAGCCGGGCGAGCAGGGCGAACACGCCGCTGACCGGGCAAAGATGGCGACACCAGACGCGCTTGCCGCGCCCGTAGAGAAAGCCCACCAGCATCGCCGCGACGGTGGAGCCACCGAGGATCAGCAGTGCCGCCTGGGCATAGTCATAGACGCTGATCAGCTGGCCGTAGACGGTGGTGAGGATGAAGGCGATGGTCGGCCAGCCGCTCCAGCGTACCCAGCGCGGCGTGCGTTTGTTCAGCCCGCGCCAGCTGATCCATTCGCTGAGCGAGCCTTCGGGGCAGAGCACGCCGCACCAAAGACGGCCGAAGAAGATCATCGACAGCAGCACGAAGGGCCACCACAGGCCCCAGAAGATGAACTGCGCCAGTACCGTCAGGTTGTCGAGCATGCCGGCCTGGGCCGGCGGCAGATCGAGGAAGGCGGGAATCACCAGCAGCGTCAGATAGAAGCCAACCACCAGCCATTGCAGCGTGCGAATGGCCTTTGCATGTTGGCGCAGCAGATCACCGAGTCGCGCCAGCCACGGCGCCTGGGCGATCATGCCGGCCTCGCAGCGAGCTGCACCTGTGCCCGGGGTTTGAGCCAGGCCCATGCGGCGAGCCAGTACAGGCCCAGAACCACTGCGGCTGCCAGCGAAGGCATCGACCGATAGCCGGTGAGACCGGCGATGGTGCCGCCCAACGCGCCGCCGTCATCCAGCAAGGCTGAGGTATCCCAGAGCGGATCGCCGAACACGGTGTAAAGCACTTCCGGTACATCCATGCCCATCAGCTGGCCGCTGAAACGATCCAGCGCAGCCATCAGCAACGCGCCACCGAGCAGCAGCAACATCACCTCGCTGATCTGGAAGAAGCGCCGCCAGCTGACGTAGCGACTGCCGGCCTGCAACGCGGCATAGCTGAGCAGAGCGAGAGCGAAGCCGAGCACACCGCCGATGACGAAACGGGTGAGGTCCAGCCCTTGCTGCTGGTTACCGATGCCATAGAGGAACACCACCGTCTCGCTGCCTTCACGACCGACGGCGAGCATGGCCAGCAGCAATAGGCCGAAGCCGCTGCCCTGGCTGAGCTTTTCCGCGGCGCTGTTCTGCAGGCTGGTCTTCAGCGTGCGGCCATGCTGGTGCATCCAGCCGACCATGTGCAGGATCAGCATGCTGGCTACCAGCAGCATCGCGCACTGGAACCATTCGCCACCGCTACCGGCCAGCCAGTCGCCGGCCTGCAGTACACCCCAGCCCAGCGCGGCAGCCAAGCCGAGGCCGGCAGCGACACCGGCCCAGAGCATGCGCAGCGCATTACCCGCCCCCGGTTGCTGGCGCAGCCAGGCGTGCAGGATGCCGATGACCAGCAGGGCCTCGACGCTTTCGCGCCAAACGATGAACATGGATTGGCCCATGGATGTGCTCCTTTTACTACTTGGCGATGATCTCGCCTTCGGGAAGATCCATATGGAATTCGTCGAAGAACGGATAGCGGCCCGGCTTCAGCGGGTGGATCACGACGAAGGAGGTCACGCCGGGTGACAGCACCTTCTCGACGCGCAATGGCGTGCTTTCGAATTCGGTCGGTCCGCTGCCGGCGTTGTGCACGATGATCTTGAAGCGCTGGCGGGCCGGGACTTCAATGGTTGCTGGCTCGAAGTGGCCGTCACGAATGGTCAGCTCGTACGTCGGCAGCGCTGCCTGAGCCGGACCTGCGAGCCCGAACAGCAGCGGCAGCACGCCGAGCAGCGCTTGCCCGGCGCGACGCATCAGTAGCCCCCTTTCTTGCCGATGCCGGCGTAGGTGAACTCGTAGTTCAGCTCGCAGCCTTCGAACCAGGGGGCGACGCCGGTTTCCTTGTCGGTGTGGCGACCGAACATGTTGTGGCCCGAGCCCGGCGGCAGGATCTTGTAGGTCAGCTGGTATTTGCCCGGGCCGAGCAGCTTGATGTTGTCGCCGTAGTGCGGCCCATCGTTGGCCACCATCGGATGGAATTCGCCTTCGATCACCTCGTCGGAGCCCTTCTTGCGCAGGGTGTAGTGAATGCTCAGGTAGGGCACGAAGCTGCCTTCCTGCCAGCCGTTGCGGTTGTCTTCGGTGGCGCTGATATCGGCTTCCAGGTGCACGTCGGACTCGGCGGCGGCGCGCATCATGCCCGGCGGGTCCATTTCGACCGGCTGCAGATACACCGCGCCGACCTCCATGCCGCCGCACTGTTGCGGTTCGCCGATGGGGTATTCCTTCGCCTGGGCGAGCGGGGTGAGCAGCAGGGTGGTGATGGCCAGGGTGGCGGGGATGCGCATTGAAGCCTCCGGAAAAGCAGAAAAGGGCGGAGAGAAGATCGCACTTGCGCCTCCGAATGATAATGATTCGCGTCAATTTCCCAAGAAATATTTTGTTACCGGTGGCTGTATGCAAATCCGAATGCCACTACAAGCCGCTGCTCGCGGGGGCTGTAGCGGAGCTGCGACCGGTCGTCACAGTGCGGCTGGTTGCGGGCTAGCGAGCGCTTCGGTGCGAACCCTGAGAAGGGAATCCTCTAAGATGGTGCACTTTTCGACTCCGGGGCTTTCATGCAATCGCCCGTATCCCTAGATGCTCGCACTGCACGGGTTCTGCCGTGGCTGGTGGCGATCGCCTTCTTCATGCAGACGCTGGACGGCACCATTCTCAATACCGCGCTGCCGGCCATGGCGCGTGATCTGGCAGAGAATCCATTGCGCATGCAGGGCGTGGTGATCGCCTACATGCTCACCGTGGCGCTGCTGATTCCGGCGTCCGGCTGGATCGCCGATCGTTTCGGTAGCCGACGTATCTTCGTCACCGCCATCGTGCTGTTTTCCGTGGGCTCGCTGCTCTGTGCGCTGTCCACCAGCTTCAACCAGTTGGTGGCGTCCCGTGTGCTGCAGGGGCTGGGCGGTGCATTGATGCTGCCGGTGGGGCGCCTGGTGGTGCTGCGGGCGTTTCCGCGCAGCGAGTTCGTGCGGATCATGGCCTTTATCGCGTTGCCGGGACTGGTCGGTCCGCTGCTCGGTCCGACCCTGGGCGGCTGGCTGGTGGAGTACGCCTCCTGGCACTGGATCTTCCTGATCAACCTGCCGGTGGGGGTAATCGGCTGCATTGCTGCGCTGCGCTTCATGCCGGACCTCAAGGGGCCGGAGCGGGTGCGCTTCGATACGCTGGGCTTCGTGCTGTTCGGCGCGGCGATGGTGTTGGTCACCATTGCCCTGGAAGGGCTCGGCCATATGCATATGTCGCATGCCCGCGTAATGCTGCTGCTGGTTGTCGGCGCGGCCTGCATGACGGCGTACTGGCTGCGCGCAGGGCGCATCGACGCGCCGCTGTTCAGCCCCAAGCTGTTCCGAACGCGCAGCTTTGCCGTGGGCATCTTCGGCAACCTGTTCGCCCGCCTGGGTGGCGGTGCGCTGCCGTTCCTGCTGCCGCTGCTGCTGCAGGTGGCGCTGGGTTATTCGCCGGCGCAGGCGGGGATGAGCATGATTCCGCTGGCCTTGGGTGCGATGGCAGTGAAATCGATGGCCAAGCCGATCATCGACCGTCTCGGTTATCGCCGCCTGCTGATTGGCAACACCCTGTTGCTTGGCGGCCTTATCGCCAGCCTGGCTACGATCGATACGCAAACGCCGACCTGGCTGCTGCTGGTGCATCTCGGGCTGATCGGCATGGTCAACTCCATGCAGTTCACCGCGATGAACACCGTCACCCTGGTCGGCCTCAGCCACGCCGATGCCAGCAGCGGCAACAGCCTGTTGTCGGTGGTGGTGCAGTTGTCGATGAGCCTTGGTGTCGCCACTGCTGGGGCGCTGCTCGGTGGCTTCACGGTGGATGACGCCCAGGGCAGCGAGGTGCTGCATGCATTCCAGCTGACCTTCCTCTGCGTCGGCGGCATGGCGATGCTGGCTGCCGCGTTGTTCCTGCAGCTGGAACATCGCGATCCCGCCAAGGCTGACGATCCGCGGCGCCCGGTGGATGTCGGCGAATAGCGCCGACGCCTATCTGTAATGTTTCAAGACACGTGGTTGCTTGAGCGCTGCGTCAGGCTGGCGCAGCGCCCAACGAGCTCAGCGGGATGTGGGGGTCATGGCCATCGGCTCAGCGCAAAGACCCGCTGCAATTGTTTACCTGTTCAAGTAAACATTATCGACCTGTCGTCATAAGCTACATATCGTTAAGGCTCTGAAGCGGCACTGCGCCGTTATCAAAGGAGCGAAACGATGAGTGCAATGAGCCTAGCCTGGCTATTGATCGGCACCTCGCTGTGCAGCGTGATGGTGCTACTGGTAGTGCTCTGGCTGCTATGGATGGGACGGCAGAGCCAGTGCCGTGAGCTGGCGGTATTGCGCGAGCTGCTGGATGACCTCGGCCAGGTGATCGTGCGCCTGGAGCAGGACAAGGCTGAGCTCACTTCCGGGCTGCGGGCGGAAAAGGCCCATGTCGCCCAGCTACGTCGCCAGCTTGATTTGCTGCGCAGCTGATTGTTTGTTGTTTAAACAAACATATTTCTTCGAATACACCTGATTCGCCGTTATGATTCCGACCTATTGTTTATAAAAAACTACAAATAGGAGGTTTCATGCATCCCGTAGTCGTCGAAGTCACTGAGCGCCTGATCCAGCGCAGCCGGCCGACGCGCGAGGCCTATCTCGCCATGATTCGTGGCGCTGCCAGCGCTGGCCCTGCACGCAACGGGGCGCAATGCGCGAACTTCGCCCATGGCGTTGCCGGATGCGGCACCCAGGACAAGCAGCGCCTGCGCCTGCCGGACGCGGCCAACGTCGCAATCGTCACCGCCTACAACGACATGCTCTCGGCGCATCAGCCCTACGAGGGTTACCCTGAACGCCTGCGCCAGGCGCTGCGCGATGTCGGCTCGGTGGGGCAAGTGGCGGGCGGCGTGCCGGCGATGTGTGACGGCGTCACCCAGGGCGAGCCGGGCATGGAGCTGGCCATTGCCAGTCGCGAGGTGATCGCCATGAGCACCGCGGTGGCGCTGTCGCACAACCTGTTCGATGCGGCGCTGCTGCTCGGCATCTGCGACAAGATCGTTCCCGGGTTGCTGATCGGCGCGCTGCGCTTCGGTCATCTGCCCGCCGTGTTCGTGCCGGCCGGGCCGATGCCGTCCGGTCTGGCCAACAAGGACAAGGCCGCGGTGCGCCAGCGCTATGCCGAAGGCAAGGCCAGTCGCGACGAGCTGCTGGCGGCGGAAATGCAGGCCTATCACAGCCCTGGCACTTGCACCTTCTACGGCACCGCCAACACCAATCAGATGCTGATGGAAGTGATGGGCCTGCATCTGCCGGGCTCGTCCTTCGTCAACCCGGGCACGCCACTGCGCGATGCGCTGACTGCCGAGGCCGCGCGCCAGGTCACTCGACTGACGCCACAGGGCGGCTGCTTCACGCCGCTGGGTGAACTGGTCGACGAGCGCGTGCTGGTCAACGCCATCGTCGCGCTGCATGCCACCGGCGGTTCGACCAACCACACCCTGCACATGCCGGCAATCGCCCAGGCGGCGGGCATCCAGCTGACCTGGCAGGATATGGCCGACCTCTCCGCGGTGGTGCCGACGCTGGCGCGGGTCTATCCCAACGGCCCGGCCGACATCAATCATTTCCATGCTGCGGGCGGTGTGGCGGTGCTGGTGCGCGAGCTGCTCGCGGCCGGCCTGCTGCATGAAGATGTGCATACCGTGATGGGGCGTGGCCTCAGTCGCTATACCCAGGAGCCCTTCCTCGAAGGCGGTCGATTGACCTGGCGTGAAGGCGCTGCGGCGAGCCTGGACGAAAGCCTCCTGCGGCCGGTTGCGCGGCCGTTCTCTGCCGAGGGCGGTCTGCGGGTGATGAGCGGCAATCTCGGCCGCGGCGTGATGAAGGTGTCTGCCGTGGCGCCCGAGCACCGCGTCGTGGAGGCTCCGGCGCGGGTCTTCGCCGATCAACTGGAGTTGGTCGAGGCATTCAAGGCGGGCGAGCTGGAGCGCGATGTCGTTGCGGTGGTGCGCTTCCAGGGGCCGCGCGCCAACGGCATGCCCGAGTTGCACAAGCTGACGCCTTATCTTGGTCTGTTGCAGGACCGCGGTTTCAAGGTCGCGCTGGTCACCGACGGGCGCATGTCCGGTGCGTCGGGCAAGGTGCCGGCGGCGATCCATGTATGTCCCGAGGCAATCGATGGCGGCCCGCTGGCGCGTGTGCGTGACGGCGATCTGCTGCGCGTGGATGGGCAGGCCGGCGTGCTCGAGGTGCTGGTCGATGCCGCCGAGCTGGCCGGCCGATCGCCTGTTGCTGCGCCGGCTGCGAGCGTGCAGGGTTGCGGGCGCGAGCTGTTTGGCTTTATGCGCTCGGCGTTCAGCTCCGCCGAGCAGGGCGCCAGCGTGTTCACTGCTGGGCTGGAGGCGCTGCGATGAGGCTGGCGCTGGTCGGCGATATCGGCGGCACCAATGCGCGCTTCGCGCTGTGGCGCGACTCGCGGCTGGAGTCGGTACGGGTTCTGGCGGCGGCGGATTTCGCCACGCCCGAAATGGCGGTTGAGTATTACCTGGCATCCCTCGGCCTGGCGCCGGGCAGCGTCGAGGCAGCCTGTCTGGCCTGCGCCGGGCCGGTCAAAGGCGAGCAGTTCACTTTCACCAACAATCACTGGCGGCTGACGCGAAGCGACTTCTGCGGCGCCCTGCAGATGGGCGAGCTGTTGCTGATCAATGACTTCGCCGCGATGGCGCTGGGTATGACGCGTGTAGGCGAAGCGGGGCGCCGCATGATCTGCGCTGGCGAGGCCGAGCCCGATGCGCCGGCACTGGTCATCGGGCCGGGCACCGGGCTTGGCGTTGCCGGGTTGCTACCCTTGGGGGGTGGCAGCTGGCGTGCATTGCCGGGGGAGGGTGGGCATGTCGACCTGCCCGTGGCGGATGCGCACGAGGCGGCGCTGTGGCAGATGCTGTTCGCTCAGCTTGGCCATGTGCGCGCCGAGGACGTGCTCAGTGGCGGTGGCCTGTTGCTGCTCTATCGTACGGTCTGCACCGTGGCCGGTTTGGCGCCGCGACTGGCGTCGCCGGCTGAAGTCACCGCGGCTGCGCTGGCTGGCGATCATGTCGCGGTGGCGACCCTGGAGCAGTTCTGCGTGTGGCTCGGCCGGGTCGCCGGCAACAACGTGCTCACGCTCGGCGCGCGCGGTGGGGTGTATATCGTCGGTGGTGTGGTGCCGCGTTTCGCCGATTTCTTCGCGGCCAGTGGTTTCGCTCGCGGCTTTACCAGCAAGGGCTGCATGAGTCGCTATCTCGGCGATGTGCCGGTGTGGCTGGTAACTGCTGAGTTTCCAGGGCTTGAGGGCGCCGGTGTGGCGCTGGAGCAGGCGCTGGCGCGCTGATCTGGCGCTTTCGGGTGTGGAGGGCGGGATGTTGTTATAGCAACATCCCCTTCTCATGCCGGCGCGGTTGCCTCAGCTCGGCTCTTCGTCCGCCGGATAACGGCTGGCATTGAGGCTTTCCTTTACCTTGCGCAGGTGCGGCTGGAAATCCACGCCGCGGCGCAGGGTCATGCCGGTGGCGAGCACGTCGAGCACGGTGAGCTGAATGATGCGCGAGGTCATCGGCATGTAGATGTCGGTGTCCTCGGGCAGCGGGATGTTCAGGCTCAGCGTGCTGGCCTGCGCCAGCGGCGAGCCGGCGGCGGTCAGGCCGAGTACCGAGGCGCCGTTCTGTCGCGCGATTCGTGCCACCTCTACCAATTCGCGGGTGCGGCCGGTGTAGGAAATGATCACGAACAGCTCGCCGGTATGCGCCACCGAGGCCAGCATGCGCTGCATCAGCACGTCCGAATGCGCGGTCACTGCCAGGTTGAAGCGGAAGAACTTGTGCTGCGCATCCAGCGCCACCGAGGCCGAGGCGCCGAGGCCGAAGAAGTGGATCTGCCGCGCCTGGATCATCAAATCGACAGCGCGGCTGACCAATTGCGGGTCGAGGCTCTGGCAGGCGCTGTCCAGCGAGGCGATGGCGGAGCCGAAAATCTTGCGCGTGTATTCCGCTGGGCCGTCGTCGGGCTCCACCGCCTGGCTGACGTAGGCGGCGCCGCTGGCCAGGCTTTGCGCGAGCTGCATCTTCAGTTCCGGATAACCGCTGACGCCGAACGAGCGGCAAAAGCGATTCACTGTCGGCTCGCTGACCTGCGCGGTCTGCGCCAGGGTGGCGATGCTGAAACGGGTCGCCTGCTGCGGATTGCGCAGGATCACCTCGGCGACCTTGCGCTCGGCCTTGTTGAGGTCTTCGATGCGGCGCTGGATCTGCTCGAGCAGGTTGTGTACGCGGTCCATGTCGGTCCTGATGCGGCTTGCCAATGGGGTGGCCTATCCTACTGAGGGCGGTGCGGAGCGGCCACAGGTATCTAAATTTGCGCTAAATGTTGTTTTTATTACTACATTGAACTTGAATAACCAGGCATCGCCGTGTATTCATAGTGCAGTTTTAGTAGAAGAACAAACATCATGACGCCACTATCTGTCGAACCCTGCACCCTGGCGCTGTTCGGCGCCCTCGGTGATCTGGCCCTGCGCAAGCTGTTTCCCGCGCTCTATCAGCTCGATCGCGCCGGTCTGCTGCCAACCGAAACCCGCCTGCTCGCGCTGGCGCGTGAGAGCGGCGAGCCGGCAAGCCATCTGGCGATGATCGAAGAGCATCTGCGCCGCCACGTCGGCGAACGCGACCTCGATGAAGCCGTGCTGCAGCGCTTCATGGCGCGCCTGGACTATCTGAGCATGGATTTCCGCCGCGCCGAGGACTTCGCCGCGTTGGCGGACAAGGCCGGCAACGCGGATAGCATCGTCGCCTTCTTTGCCACGCCGGCATCTGTCTACGGTGCGATCTGCGCCGGGTTGGCCGAGGCGGGCCTGGCCGAGCGCACCCGCGTAGTGCTGGAAAAGCCCATCGGCCACGACCTGGAGTCGTCCCGCGAAGTGAACGACGCGGTGGCGCGCTTCTTCCCGGAAGACCGCACCTATCGCATCGACCATTACCTGGGCAAGGACACGGTGCAGAACCTGATCGCCCTGCGTTTCGCCAACAGCCTGTTCGAAACCCAGTGGAACCAGAATCACATCTCCCACGTGGAGATCACCGTTGCCGAAACCGTCGGCATCGAAGGCCGCTGGGGCTACTTCGACCAGGCCGGCCAGCTGCGCGACATGATCCAGAACCACCTGTTGCAGCTGCTCTGCCTGATCGCCATGGACCCGCCCAGCGACCTCTCGGCCGACAGCATCCGCGACGAGAAGGTCAAGGTGCTCAAGGCGCTGGCGCCGATTGCACCGGAGCATCTTGGTCAGCAGCTGGTGCGCGGCCAGTACGTCGCCGGCAGCATCCTCGGCCGCCACGTACCGGGCTATCTGGAGGAAGAAAACTCCAACACCCAGAGCGACACCGAAACCTTCGTCGCGCTGCGGGCGGAAATCTGTAACTGGCGCTGGGCCGGCGTGCCGTTCTACCTGCGTACCGGCAAGCGCATGCCGCAGAAGCTGTCGCAGATCGTTATCCACTTCAAGGCTCCGCCGCACTACATCTTTGCCCCGGAGCAGCGCCAGCTGATCGGCAACAAGCTGATCATCCGCCTGCAGCCGCAGGAGGGCATCTCGCTGCTGGTGATGACCAAGGACCAGGGCCTGGACAAGGGCATGCAGCTGCGCAGCGGCCCGCTGCAGCTGAATTTCTCGGAAACCTACAAAAGCCCGCGCATCCCCGACGCCTACGAGCGGCTGTTGCTGGAAGTGATGAAGGGCAACCAGAACCTCTTCGTGCGCAAGGACGAAATCGAATACGCCTGGAAGTGGTGCGACCAGCTGATCGACGGCTGGCAGCGCGTCGGCGCCCCACCCAAACCTTACGCAGCAGGCAGCTGGGGACCGGCTGCTTCGATTGCCCTGATCAGCCGTGATGGCAGGAGTTGGTATGACGATCTCTAATCTCGATCTGCCGGTGCAGACCCTGGGTTTCAGCCTTGGTGACGCTGAGCAGCTGGCCGGCGAACTGGCGCTGACCGTGAGCAATGCGCTGCGCGGTGCGATCACCGAGCGTGGTGCGGCGACGCTGGTGGTTTCCGGCGGCCGCAGCCCGATCGCCTTCTTCGAGCGCCTGGCGCAGCAGGAACTGGATTGGACCAAGGTCACCGTCAGCCTCGCCGACGAGCGCTGGGTGCCGGTCAGCCATCCCGACAGCAACGAAGGCCTGCTGCGTCGCCATCTGTTGCAGGGTCCGGCCGCTGCGGCACGTCTGGTCGGCCTGTACCAGAGCGCGGCAAGCCTCGAACTGGCCGCCGAACGCGCCGATGCCGTATTGACCGAGCTGCCGCCGATCGACGTATTGGTGCTGGGCATGGGCGAGGACGGCCACACCGCCTCGCTGTTCCCGGACAGCCCGAATCTGCAGCAGGCGCTCGACCCGCGTGGTACGCGGCGTTGCCTGCCGATGCAGGCGCCGACTGTGCCGCGCCAGCGTTTGAGCATGAGCCTGGCGTTGCTGGCCAGCGCCCGCCTGACGCTGCTCGCCCTGCACGGTCGCGGCAAGCTGGCCACGCTCAATCAGGCCCTGGCTGGCGAGCCCTACGAAGCGATGCCGATCCGCGCATTCCTCGCTCGCCCCCTCGAAATCTACTGGTGCCCTTGAGGCCGCAAGGAATTTTCCATGACATCTATCCAAACCAGCGCCGAAGCCATGAACGACAAGATCGCCCTGATCGACCAGTGGTGCAGCGCTGCGCGCATCCTGCCGGTAATCACCATCGAGCGTGAGGCGGACATCCTGCCGCTGGCCGATGCTCTGGCCGCCGGTGGCCTGCGCGTGCTGGAAATCACCCTGCGTTCGGCGCTGGGCCTGCGCGCCATTCGCCTGCTGCGCGAGCAGCGCCCGGAGCTGATCGTCGGCGCCGGCACCGTACTCGACGCCAACATGCTCGAGCAGGCCGAGGCCGCCGGGGCGCAGTTCATCGTCTCGCCCGGCAGCACCCCGGCGCTGCTCGAAGCCGCCTTGCAGGGCCCGCTGCCGCTGCTGCCAGGCGTCGCCAGTGCTTCGGAAATCATGCTCGGCTACGCCATGGGCTATCGCCGCTTCAAGCTGTTCCCCGCCGAGATCTGTGGCGGCGTGGCAGCACTCAAGGCACTGGGCGGGCCGTTCGGTGACATCCGCTTCTGCCCGACTGGCGGTGTCAATGCGCGCAATGCGCGGGATTACCTGAGTCTGGCCAATGTGATGTGCGTCGGCGGCACCTGGATGGTCGACGCCAAGGCCGTGCGTGCCGGCGACTGGGCCGCCATCGAAAGTGCCACGCGCCAGGCTCTGCAAGCGCTGGACAGTGCACCGGCAGCCGAACTGCCGCGCGACTTCGACCTGCGCGCCGAGCGTGCCGAACAGCGCGAGCTGTAACAGTCCCATCCCCTGCGGCGGGCGAAGGTCCGCCGCCTCTTTCACCATCTTCTCGCTACCTGGAGGTTGCATGAGCAACGCGCGCCCGCTTTCCGAGCTTTTCCCCCGTCTGGATGAGATTCCCGAAGCCTATCGGCCGGACGCACCGGTGACGCAGCGCGACTATCTGGTCGATGGCGAGTTGATGCACTGGGACGGCCCGCTGGCTGAAGTTCGCAGCCCGGTGTTCCTGCGCGAGGCCGATGGCAGTGAGCGTCAGGTGGTCCTCGGCAGCACGCCACTGCTGGATGCCGACGCCGCGCTGCGTGCGCTGGACGCCGCCGTTGCCGCCTATGACTATGGCCGCGGTGCCTGGCCGACCATGCGCGTGGCCGAGCGCATCGCCCATGTCGAGGCCTTCCTGGCGCGCATGCGCGAACAGCGCGAGGCGGTGGTCAAGCTGCTGATGTGGGAGATCGGCAAGAACCTCAAGGATTCCGAAAAGGAGTTCGATCGCACCTGCGACTACATCGTCGACACCATCCATGCGTTGAAGGAGCTGGACCGCAGCTCCAGCCGTTTCGAGCTTGAGCAGGGCACCCTCGGCCAGATCCGCCGCGTGCCGATGGGCGTGGCGCTGTGCATGGGGCCGTACAACTACCCGCTGAACGAAACCTTCACCACGCTGATCCCGGCGCTGATCATGGGCAACACCGTGGTGTTCAAACCGGCCAAGTTCGGTGTGCTGCTGATCCGTCCGTTGCTCGAAGCCTTCCGCGACAGCTTCCCGGCTGGCGTCATCAACGTCATTTACGGTCGCGGTCGCGAGACGGTCAGCGCACTGATGGCCAGCGGCAAGATCGACGTGTTCGCCTTTATCGGCACGCACAAGGGCGCCGCTGACCTGAAGAAACTGCACCCGCGTCCGCACCGCCTGCGTGCTGCGCTGGGGCTGGATGCGAAGAACCCGGGCATCGTTCTGCCGGATGTCGATCTCGACAATGCCGTGGAAGAGGCCGTGACTGGCGCGCTGTCGTTCAATGGCCAGCGTTGCACGGCATTGAAGATTCTCTTCGTGCATGAGGCGGTGCTCGATGGCTTTCTCGAACGCTTCGCCGCTCGCGTCAACGCGCTCAAGCCCGGCATGCCCTGGGAGCCGGGCGTGGCGCTGACGCCGTTGCCGGAGCCGGGCAAGACCGATTACCTGCATGCGGTGCTGGAAGACGCCGTGGCCAAGGGCGCGCGGGTGATCAACACCGGTGGCGGCGAGTCGCACCAGACCTTCTTCCAGCCGGCGGTGCTGAGCCCGGTGGATTCGTCCATGCGCGTCTACCACGAAGAGCAGTTCGGCCCGCTGGTGCCGGTGGTGCCGTATCGCGAGCTGCAGGAGGTGATCGACTACGTCACCGCCTCCGACTACGGCCAGCAGCTGTCGATCTTCGGCAACGACCCGGCGCAGGTCGGCGAGCTGGTCGATGCCTTCGTCAACCAGGTCGGCCGCATCAACATCAATGCCCAGTGCCAGCGCGGGCCGGACAGCTACCCGTTCAACGGTCGCAAGAATTCCGCCGAGGGCACGCTGTCGGTACATGACGCCCTGCGCGTGTTCTCCATCCGCACTCTGGTGGCGACCCGCTTCAACGAGGCCAACAAGCAGCTGGTCGACCGGATCATTCGTGACCGCCAGTCGAGCTTCCTGACCACCGATTACATCTTCTGACGGAGCTTGTTCATGGCCTCGCCCGTGCTCGACCAACCGCTGTTGCTGGGCATGATGCGCCTGCTGGAGTACCCCGAGCTGGGTGAGCCCCAGGCATTGCTGGGCTTTATCGAACGCTGCGTCGAGCGTGGGCTGAACGGTTTCGACCACGCCGACATCTATGCCGGCGGGCATTGCGAGGCGCACTTCGGCGCGGCCTTGCGCCTGGCACCGGGGCTGCGCCAGCGACTGCAGATCATCGGCAAGGCCGATATCGTGCCGGCCGGGCAGGACTGCTCGCGCTGGCGGGTCAAGCACTACGACACCAGTGCTCGCTATCTGCGCCAGGCGGCGGACGGCAGCCTGACGCGGCTGGGTGTCGAGCGGCTCGACGGTTTTCTGCTGCATCGCCCGGACCCGCTGCTGCAGGTCGACGAGGTGGCCGACACGCTGAACGAGCTGATCGCCAGCGGCAAGGTCGGCTGGGTCGGGCTCTCCAACGCCGGGATGTTGCATTGCCAGGCATTGGCGCAGCGCGTGCCGCTGCGCTGCAACCAGATCGAACTCTCGCTGCAGGCCCAGCACTGGGTATGGGATGGCAGCCTGCATGCGTTGCAGGCTGCCGGCCTGCAGGTGCTGGCCTGGTCGCCCATGGCGGGTGGGCGCTTCGGCGAGCGACTGCGCAGCGCCCTCGATGAAGTCGCCACGGATCGGGGCGCGACGGCCAATCAGGTGGCGCTGGCCTGGCTGCGGCAGCTGCCCGGCCGGCCGTTGCCGATCCTCGGCAGCCTGCGCTGGGAACGGATCGAGGAGGCGCTGCACGGCGCCGAGCTGGAACTGGGTCGTCCCGCCTGGTTCTACCTCAGCGAAGCGGCCCGCGGGCATGAGGTGGCGTAGGGCTGGGTGTTCATCTGCCGCCAATCCAAGGTGGAAAATGCTTCGCAGTTTTCCACCCTACGGGGTGGCTAGTAGGGTGGATGACGCTTCACCCATCCACCGCGTGGCATCTGCGATGGTTCGGCATAACCCCGATTAGGAACGCTATCGATCAACAGCTGCTGTGAGTGGTCCAAAACGGTGCGCCCCTGTGCTAGGGTCGCGCCCGTCGCGGGACGACCCGCTGGCATGTCGAATCGTGCGGGGACGGCCCTGCAGTTGATGGAGTCATCGTCATGCATTCGGCCTGGATCATGTTGACCATTGCCGGCCTCCTGGAAGTGGGTTGGGCCATTGGCCTCAAGGCTTCCGAAGGCTTCACCCGCCCGCTGCCCAGTGTGCTCACCGTTGTGGCCATGGCGGGCAGCTTCTTTCTTCTTGCCCGCGCCATGCAGGTCCTGCCGGTGGGTACCGCCTATGCCATCTGGGTCGGCATCGGTGCGCTGGGTACTGTAGCCCTGGGCATCATCATTTTCGGCGAAAGCGCCTCGCCCGCTCGGCTGGTGAGTGTCGTGCTGCTGCTGGCAGGGCTGGTGGGGTTGAAGCTGACCGCTTGAACCGCGCCGCTACCGGTGTCTGCGGGCAGTGGCGGCACCGTAGCTCTCAGCAGCGTCGGAACAATCGAGCCCGTAGGGTGGATGACGCTGTACCCATCCACCGCTGCGATTTCCCAAGGTATAAGGCGCCTCGTTCGTGCCGGCGTCCGCGGAAACTGCTTCGCAGTTTTCCACCCTACGGTGCCGCCAAGAGCTCCGTAGGGTGGATGGCGCTTCATCCATCCACCGCTGCTACGGTGCTTGCCGGTTTTTCAGCGAATCTCGATTCGTTGCAGCAGGTGCTGCTTCGCCTGGGTGTCACCCACTCGTGCCGCTTCGTCGGCCAGGCGCAGGGCGCGCTCGAGGTCCTTCTGCGCCAGTGCGGCATCGATTGCCTGGCGGTAGTAGGCCGAGGTTTCTGGCAGCACGGCCGGTGCCGGCGCGCTGGGCAGCTCGTTACCCATTTCCTGGCCGATGCTGTAACCCGGTACGTAGCCTTTGGCGGTCGAGCCGGCCGCACTGTCGGGGATCATCACCAGCCGGATCACGCCTACTGGCGAGTGCTTCGCTACCGGGTCGGGAATGCTCGGCGGCTCGTTGCCCGCCGCCTTGGCATAGGCCTTGGCCGGGTGTTGCAGCACGGTCTGTCCGGCCATCTGCGCGTCGCTGGTGTAGAGGATCAGGTAGCGCTCGTTGCCCGGGTGCTCGGGCTGGGAGCGGTCGATGCGAATGCGCGCATCGAGGCTGTCGCCCTTGAGCCCGGTCGGCGGCACATAGCTGAAGTCATCGGCGTCGAGCAGCCGCGTCGGGCGCATACGGCTGTCCAAGAGCATGGCATTGGGCGCCAGCACGCTGCTGCCGGCCTGGCTGTAGATCCGGATCTCGAACGAGGGGCCGCCGGCCGGCAGGGCGAAGGCGCGGAAGAAACTCTTGCCGGTCTCGAAGCGGTAAGCCGGCGCCTGGGTGTCGATCAGCACGTCGCCGGTGAAACCGGCTTCGAGTGGCTGGTACGGCAACTGGTCGATACCACTGCAGCAGGTCGGTGCGCCGGCCAGCGCATCACGGGCCTGCTCAATCGGATGTTGCAGCGGCTTGGGGCTGCTGGTGAGAGCATCGACCCGGCGCAGCGGTTCGCTGCTGCAGCCGGCGAGCGCCAGGGCCAATAGCCCGGCGGTAAGGAAGGACAAGCGATGCATGGTGGTTCTCCGAACAAAAAATGCCCCGACCTGCCAGCGTCGGGGCAAAGGCACCGTCTGGACGGTGGGAGCGGAAAGGGCGCCGTCGCGGTCGGCCCGCGACGGCACTTAAACGTTACGGCTTACCACCAGGCTTCGGCCTGCACGCCGAAGGTGATGCCGTCGTCGTCACCGGCATCGATGGACTCGCTGGCGGCCTGGTAACGCCCGCCGTCCCACTTGGCATAGGTGGCGAACACGCGGATCTGCGGGCGCGCCCAGAAGCTGTTGCCGGCCGACCATTGCTGGGCGAGGGTGAGCTTCTTCAGGTCGCGGCTGCGTTCACCGTCGGCCTGCGGATCGACGCGGTCGTAGCCGAACTCCAGCGCGGTGCTCATCACGTCGCTCCACTTGTACACCGGGCGCACACCGAAGCTGGCCCAGGTCTGCCCGGAGTCGTTGTCGAAGTCGCGGTCCTCGTAGATCTGCACGTACATCATCTCGATGTTGTCGGTCAGGCCGACCACGCCCTGGTTGACCAGGCGGAACATCTTGCCGTCGCTGTTACCGGTGTTGTTGCGCCCGCTGCTGCCGATGATGCCGTCGGTGCCGTATTGCAGGGCGAGCTTGTTGTAGCCGCCGAACCAGTCGCTCTGGGTGTGCTCGAGGGTGACCAGATGGCCTTTCTGGTCCTGGTAGCCGGGGTCGCGTTCCTGCTCGTCGGTGAGGTTGGCCTTGCCGTAGTCGTAGCCGATCTCCAGCTTGCCGCCCGGGTTGACGTCGATCTCGGCGAGGCGGAAGTCGAGGGTGTCGTTGGCCAGGTTGGTGCCGGTGCCCGAGCCCTGGTAGACCCAGTCGCCATCGGTGTTGCGGATCCACGCCACGCTGGCCTTGGCGAAGCCCAGGTCGATGTCCTCGATACCGGCGCCGGGGCCGGAGACATCCCAGTAGTAGTAGTCGTTGATGTGCACGTCATGACGCTTGTAGTAGCGCTTGCCGGCCCAGATCGCCGCGCCCGGCAGGCTCGGGATGAGGTTCTTGCCGACCACGTTGAACTGGCGGATGGAGGTGGTGCCGGCCTCGTCGAAGGGGTTGTTCTCACCGCCATTGGTGTCGGTGCCGCCGGCTTCCCAGTCGTTACCCTGGTCGGAGCGGTAGGCGATCATGCTGTCGACGTAGAAGCTGCGGTTGCCTTCGCTCCACACCTCCTGGCCAAGGCCGATCTCGGCGTAGGTTTCGCATTCGTTGCCCAGGCGATATTTCGCTGGTGCGCCGGCGGCCTGGAAGCAGGCCTGGTCGCCGCCACCGGCGGTGGCGCCGACGCCCGAACGCAGATAGCCGTGGAAATCGACCGCCAGGGCAGGGCCGCTGACCAGCAGGGCGGCGAGCAGACAGGCGGGTTTGCGGGCAAAGCTTGGGTGCGCGGTGTGCTTCATGACGAGGTCCTTGTTTTTCTTGTTAATGCCGAATCGATCACGCCTTCGCTGCGTGTCGTAAGGGGCGCAGCTCGGTGGCAGAAGCCTCGGGGAATGGGCCGGGGGTAGCATCCTCCCAGCAGCGGATTTCGTTGGCGCAGGGCGAGGGCGTACCAGGGATGAGTACGGCGTAATCCCTGGGGCGGGGATGAGGCGAGAGGGGCGCAGATGATTGCCAGAGGCCTTCGGCCTGGCCACTACGCCGCCTGCAGATGGGCGGGGGAGGTTGGTGACGGGGGGCTGCAGGGGCAGCCTGCGGGTGCCGGTCGAAGACCCGGCCGGCGTTCATCCTCGTCTGGCGGCCCTGCCGTCGGATACCCGAAAAAGCACAAGAACCGGAGTATTGCGATGAGCCACATCCTGCGTGCCGCCGCATTGGCGGCAATCCTGCTGCCGCTGCCGGCGCTTGCCGATCAGGCCGGCAAGAGCCCCAACGCCGTGCGCTACCACGGCGGCGACGAAATCATCCTCCAGGGCTTCCACTGGAATGTCGTCCGCGAGGCGCCAAACAACTGGTACAACATCCTTCGTCAACAGGCCTCGACCATCGCTGCCGATGGCTTCTCGGCGATCTGGATGCCGGTGCCCTGGCGTGACTTTTCCAGCTGGAGCGAAGGCGGCAAGTCCGGCGGCGGCGAAGGTTACTTCTGGCACGACTTCAACAAGAACGGCCGCTACGGCAGCGATACCCAGTTGCGCCAGGCCGCCGGCGCGCTCGGCGGTGCCGGGGTGAAGGTGCTTTACGACGTGGTGCCCAACCACATGAATCGCGGCTACCCGAACAAGGAAATCAACCTGCCGGCCGGTCAGGGTTTCTGGCGCAATGACTGCGCCGACCCGGGCAACTACCCCAACGACTGCGACGACGGCGATCGCTTCGTCGGCGGCGATGCGGACCTCAACACCGGCCATCCGCAGGTCTACGGCATGTTCCGCGACGAATTCGCCAACCTGCGCAGTCAGTATGGCGCCGGCGGCTTTCGCTTCGATTTTGTGCGCGGCTTCGCACCGGAGCGGGTCAACAGCTGGATGACCGACAGTGCCGACAACAGTTTTTGCGTCGGCGAGCTGTGGAAAGGCCCCTCCGAATACCCGAGCTGGGATTGGCGCAATACCGCCAGCTGGCAGCAGATCATCAAGGACTGGTCCGATCGGGCCAAGTGCCCGGTGTTCGACTTCGCGCTCAAGGAGCGCATGCAGAATGGCTCGATCGCCGACTGGAAGAACGGCCTGAACGGCAACCCCGACCCGCGCTGGCGCGAGGTGGCGGTGACCTTTGTCGACAACCACGACACCGGCTACTCGCCCGGGCAGAACGGCGGTCAGCATCACTGGGCGCTGCAGGACGGGCTGATCCGCCAGGCCTACGCCTACATCCTCACCAGCCCCGGCACGCCGGTGGTGTACTGGTCGCACATGTACGACTGGGGCTACGGCGACTTCATCCGCCAGCTGATCCAGGTGCGTCGCACCGCCGGTGTGCGTGCCGATTCGGCGATCAGCTTCCACAGCGGCTACAGCGGTCTGGTTGCCACCGTCAGCGGCACCCAGCAGACCCTGGTGGTCGCGCTCAATTCCAATCTGAGCAATCCCGGCCAGGTCGCCAGCGCCAGCTTCAGCGAGGCGGTCAACGCCAGCAACGGCCAGGTACGCGTCTGGCGCAGCGGTACGGGCAGCGGCGGCGGCGAGCCCGGTGCGCTGGTCAAGGTGAATTTCCGCTGCGACAACGGCGTGACGCAACCCGGCGACAGCGTCTACGCGGCGGGCAGTGTCGGTCAGCTCGGCAACTGGAGCCCGGCATCCGCCGTGCGCCTGACCGACACCAGCGGCTACCCGACCTGGAAGGGCAGCATCTCCCTGCCGGCCGGCCAGAACGTGGAGTGGAAATGCCTGATCCGCAATGAGGCCAATGCAACGCTGGTGCGGCAATGGCAGGGCGGGGCGAACAACAGCCTGACGCCCAGTGAGGGCGCCACCACGGTTGGCCGGCTCTAGCCGGACGCGGTATCTGCGGCCCGCCTCGCCATCTTGAGGCGGGCTCTTTTCGTTGCTGGCACCGTCGCGCTGGGCTGAAGCCCAGCGTTTCAGCGCTTCGGTCAGGCAACGCCCCCCTCGGCTAGCGCACTGTCCACCGCTGTCGCAGCAGCGCAGCTCACTACCCTTCGGCGCTCTGCATATCGCCCAGCTGCCAGCCTACTGCCTGTGCTTGCGCCAGGCGCAGGTCGTTCAGCAACGCTTCGCGGTCGGGGTGTCGTTCGTTGGCCAGCGCGCCGCTGGCGAGCAGCTCCGCATGTTGGGTGGTGGCTTTATCACGGAGCCAGGCCAGGCGCTGCAGGGTCAGCGGCGTGCAGCTCTGCCCGCTGAGGTCGTCCTTCACGTCCAGCCAGTGCGAGCGCCAGGCCTCCTGCAGGTACAGCCCGCCCAGATCGCCGGCCAGCGCGTTGCGCCACTGACGCATCAACACGGCCAGCCAGTCCAGCACACTCTGGTTGGCACCGCGGGCGGCGAGTTCTCGCTGCAACCGCTCGTAGGCATCCAGCGCGATGCGCTTCTCCAACTCGAAATCGGCCAGTGCCGATGTCTCGCTTACCTGCTCCAACCGTAGCAGGCAGGCGAACAGCTGGCGCGTCTCGAAGCGCTCGGCGGCATGGAAGCCCGGCGAGGCGAGGCCGTCGCTGTTGTACTGGCGCAGCGGGTCGAAGGGGTAGAGGTAGCCGAAATCGAACAGGCGAATGCGGCCATCGTCCAGCGTATTGCCAGGCGCCAGATCCCACTCGAACAGGCCGGCCAGCAGCAGGGCGACCAGCAGGTCGAACAGCTCCAGCAACTGACGCTCGTCCCAGCGCTCGATGCGCCGGCCTTCGATCCAGGGTGACAGCACGATGCCCTGCTGCAGCGAGGCGTACTGCGTTGGCACGATGCCGGCCAGGCGCTCGGTCTGTTGCGGCGCGCGCATCAGCCGGGCCAGGTCGCGGCGGCGCTGCAACTCGTTGAGGAAGCTTGTCTGGCCGTCCGGGTTCTGCACACGACAGGGGCGCCGGGCGACCTTGAGCGCCCAGTCGCGGCCATCCAGCTGCACGCGGTAGACCCGCGCTGTCAGCCCGTCGTCGAGGCAGTCGCACACCCAGGGCTCGTTGCCGGTCACTGCGGCCAGCTCGGCCGGTGGCAGCGGGCAATCCTCCGCTCGGCCAAGGCGAAACTCGGTGCCGCTGGCGAGAAAGGCCAGCTGGGCCTGACGCCGTGCCGCTGCGGTCAGCGAGGCGGCGCTCATCGGGCCTGCACCACGATGACCTTGTCCTCGCCCAGTGTGCGAGCGAAGGCATAGGGCTGGCCGGCCGAGAGCAGCCGATGCTCACCCGCGCCGATCGCCGGGTGACGGGCGCGGAACTGACCGATCCGCTGCCAGTGTTCGATCAGTGCGGCTATCTCGGGCCGCTCATGCTCGGCCCAGTTCATCGGGCTGCGGGTGCCCTGATAGGGGTCCGAACCTGTGGGGCCGAAGGCGCGGGCGCTTTCGTCGCCGTAATAGACCTGCACCGCGCCGGGCGCCAGCAGCAGGGCGGCGGCGAGGCCGCGCTGGCGGGTCAGATCGCCCTTGGCCAGCTGGTTGAACAGCGCGGTGTCGTGGGACGAGGCATAGCTCAGCAGGTTGTGCCCGGGTGTCTCGCCCAGGCGCCGGGCATAGTCGGCGTAGCTGGGTTCGGCGGCGGCGAGGCAGTCGCTGGCGGCCACGGTCTGCGCCTGAAAGTCGAAGTTGATCAGCGCGTCGAAGCCTTGACCCAGGTAGTCGCTGGCCTGCGGGCCGTGGGCAAACACCTCGCCGACCATCCAGAACGGCTCGCTGGTCATGGGGTCGTCCGGGTTGGCACGAGCCCAGTCGGCGCGGGCGCGCTCGGCAGCGGCGCGCAATTCCGCCCAGGTCGATGGCTCGACGTGCTTGACGGTGTCGACACGAAAGCCGTCGACGCCGAAGTCCCGAACCCAGAGCGTCAGCCATTCGATCAGGTAATCACGCACCCGATAACCCTCACGCGGGACGGCGCGGGTTTGCGCCTTGTGCGCGAGAAACTCCGGCAGCGCGACGACCGCCTCGGATTCGGTACGGAAATCCGGCAGAAAGGCCAGCGAGCCCTTGAGCGGATCGACCGTGCTGCTGGGCGGTGTGTCGTAGTCGGCGATGCCGGCACGGACCCAGTCGCGGCCCCACCAGGCGGCCCAGCTCGGGTGCTCGTAATCAACCAGGTTGTGGTAGGCGTGCAGGTTCTCGTGGGCTTCCGGCTGCCAGGTGCTCCACTGCTCGGGCAGGTAGTCGGCCATGCCGTCGCGCAGGGCGCCGAAGCCCTGTTGCTGCATGTCCTGCAGGGTCGAATAGCCAGGATGGTTCATCACCACATCGAACAGCACGCGGATGCCGCGGGCATGGGCGGCGCGGATAAGGGTGCGCAGGTCATCCTCGCTGCCCATGTTGGCGTCGAGCTGGGTGAAATCCAGCGCGTAATAACCGTGGTAGCCGTAGTGGCGGAAGTCGCCGCTATCGCCGCCGCCGACCCAGCCGTGGATCTGCTCGTAGGGCGCGCTGATCCACAGCGCATCGACGCCGAGGCTGGCGATATGGTCGAGCCGTTCGGTCAGCCCCTTGAGGTCGCCGCCGTGGAAGGTGCCGATCTCGTCGGCGCCGTCCAGCTCGCGGCCATAGCTGCGGTCGTTGCTCGGGTCGCCGTTGGCGAAGCGGTCGGTGAGGACGAAGTACACCGTCGCGTTGCGCCAGTTGCGCGACGGCGCGGCACCAGCCGGTTCAGCGGCTTCGAGCAGTAGCAGGCCATCGCTGCCGGCGGCGGGTTGCAGTGTCACCTGGCCGTTGCGCACGATCGCCGTGGCGCCGGATAACGCATCGCGCAGGGTCTGGCCGTCGCGGAACACATCGCCAACCGCCACCTCCACCGCGCCGCCGTCCCAGGCCCGGCAGACCGGTGCCGCCGCCTTCTGCTCGGCAGCCTTGATCGGCAGCAGCCGCAGCGCTGCCGCCGTGCCGGTCTCGACGATCAAACGATAGCGCCCGGCCTCGGGCACTTCGTAGCGGTAGGCGCTGTCTTTGCCAAGCGGCTGACGACGGAACGGCGCAAGCGCGGTGTTTTCGACGCCTGCTTGCGGCATCACCAGATGCAGCCGACCGGGTTCGAGTTCCAGCTCCGCGTCGTAGCGATCGGCTGCCAGCGCGTTCCAGCTCGGTGACAGCGGCTGGTCGTTCAGGCGAACGCTCAGCTCGGGGGCGGCGAGGCCGGACAAGGGCAGGGCGAGGCCGAACAGCAGCGGCAGGACGGATAACCGGTGGGCACGCATCAAATGTGGCTCCATTATGCTTTTTCGCTACATTTGACCGCGCGTTGGCAGCCGGGTATAGGCGTAAACGCCAGGCTGATGGCGTATTTTGTGCCGCTGCGACGACCTGTCTACGCCCCGCTTCTACGCCCTCCGCCCCCTCGGGGAGGAGGATGCACATGGCACAGGACGCGCCGAGGATGGAACGACTGCCAGAGCCTCAGGCCGGCAGCAGGTGGAACAACTAATAAGAAGCCACGAGGAAAGCGAAGCATGAACAAGAAATTCTGGTGTATCGCCACCGTCGGCCTGGCGGCCACCTTCAGTCTGCCGCTACCGGCGCTGGCGGCGATCGAGGAAGGCAAGCTGGTCGTCTGGATCAACGGCGACAAGGGCTATAAAGGCCTGGCCGAAGTCGGCAAGAAGTTCACCGCCGAAACCGGCATTCCCGTCGAAGTGGCCCACCCCGACAGCGCCACCGACAAATTCCAGCAGGCAGCCGCCACCGGCAACGGCCCGGACATCTTTATCTGGGCCCATGACCGCATCGGTGAATGGGCCAAGAGCGGGCTACTGACTCCGGTAACCCCCAGCGCAGACACCAAATCCGGTATCGCTGACTTCTCCTGGCAGGCGGTGACCTACGACAACAAGCTGTGGGGCTACCCGATCTCCGTGGAAACCATCGGCCTGATCTATAACAAGGCGCTGGTGGACACCCCGCCCAAGACCTTCGATGACGTCATGGCGCTCAACGAGAAGCTTGCCGCTCAGGGCAAGCGCGCCATCCTCTGGGACTACAACAACACCTACTTCACCTGGCCGCTGCTTTCGGCCAAGGGCGGCTACGTGTTCGAGCACGCCGATGGCGGCTACGACGTCAAGTCCACCGGGGTGAACAACGCCGGCGCCAAGGCTGGTGCACAGGTGCTGCGCGATCTGATCGACAAGGGCGTGATGCCCAAGGGCGCGGATTACAGCGTGGCCGAAGCGGCGTTCAACAAGGGTGACTCGGCGATGATGATCAGCGGCCCCTGGGCCTGGTCGAACATCGAGAAGAGCGGCATCGACTTCGGTGTGGCGCCGATTCCCGCGATCGATGGCGAGCCGGGCAAGCCCTTCGTTGGTGTCGCCGCGGCGCTGCTCAACGCGGCCAGCCCGAACAAGGACCTGGCCGTGGAGTTCCTCGAGAACTACCTGCTGCAGGTCGAGGGCCTGAAGACCGTCAATGCCGATGTGCCGCTGGGTGCTGTGGCCAATACAGCCTATATGGAAGAGCTGTCCGCCAACCCGCATATCAAGGCGACCTTCGAGAACGCGCAGATGGGTGAGCCGATGCCCAACGTACCGGAGATGGGTGCGTTCTGGTCATCCATGGCCGCCGCGCTGACCAACATCACCTCCGGCCGGCAGGATGTCGACGCCGCGCTGGATGATGCCGCCAAGCGCATCACCCGTTGAACCCGTCGCCGGCCGCCTGCACAGGCGCGCCGGCAGACTAAGCTCCGTTCAGAAAGGTTCTTCTCCCGTGAATGCCCGTGCCGAGTTGCCCAGCCCCGCCATGACCCGCCCGACATCCTGGGGTTTGCCCCGCTTCCTGACCACCGGCGTGCGCTGGCTGCTTTGGCTGGCCTTCAACGCCTTGTCGCTGTATCTGGTGGTCGCGCTCTACGTTCAGAAGCAGATGGCTTTCGCCCTGCTCGGGCTGGTGGTCACCGGGATCGCCAGCTACCTGTTCATCAATCGGCGCATGTACGCCCAGCGCTACATCTTTCCGTCGGTAGCGGGGATGCTGGTGTTCGTCATCTTTCCGTTGCTCTATACCGTGGGCATCGGCTTTACCAACTACAGCGGCACCAACCTGCTCAGCCAGGCCCAGGTCGAGCGTTATCACCTGAGCCAGACCTACCTGGCCGGCGAGCGTTTCCGCTTCACGCTGCATCAAAGTCCTGATGGCGAGCGCCTGCGGGTGGACAAGGGCGAGCTGGGCGTGTTCGTAAGCCCGCCGCTGACCGGCGAACCGGACCCGGAAGCGCCGCTTTCGCTGCTACCGGCCGAAAGCGTCGAAGGCCTCGGCGAAGCGTTGGCGCTGCGTGAGGTGATCCAGCGGCGCAAGGTGCTGGAACAATGGGTGATGCAGGCGCCGGATGGCAGCCTGCTGCGGCTGTACGGCTTGCGCGAGGTGGCGGCGGTCGAACCGCAGTACCGCCAGGATGGCCCCGGTGTGCTGGTCGAAACCCGCACTGGCGCGCGGCTGACTGCCGACATGGAGCGTGGCTTCTATGTCGACGAAACGGGCAAGGCGGTGCCGCCGGGCTTCACCGTGTTCACCGGCTTCGCCAACTTTTCCCGGGTGCTGACCGAGCCGAGCATCCGCGAACCCTTCATGCAGATCTTCGCCTGGACCTTCGCCTTCGCCGGCCTAACGGTGGTCTTCACCCTCGCCGTTGGCCTGGTGCTGGCCAGCCTGCTGCAATGGGAGCTGGTGCGCGGCAAGGCGTTCTACCGGCTGATGCTGATCCTGCCGTATGCGGTGCCGGGGTTCATTTCCATCCTGGTGTTCCGCGGGCTGTTCAATCAGAACTTCGGCGAGATCAACCTTCTGCTGGAAGGGTTGTTCGGCATCCGTCCGGACTGGTTCAGCGACCCGAGCCTGGCGCGCACCATGATCCTGATCGTCAACACCTGGCTCGGCTACCCGTACATGCTGCTGCTGTGCATGGGCCTGCTGCAGGCCATCCCGCGGGACCAGTACGAGGCGTCGGCGATCGATGGCGCAAGCCCGCTGGACAACCTGCTGCGCATCACCCTGCCGCAGCTGATCAAGCCGCTGATGCCGCTGCTGATCGCCTGCTTCGCCTTCAACTTCAACAATTTCGTACTCATCACCCTGCTGACCCGAGGCGGCCCGGACATCATCGGCGCGACCACGCCGGCCGGCACCACGGACCTGCTGGTGAGCTACACCTACCGCATCGCCTTCCAGGATTCCGGACAGGACTTCGCCCTGGCCGCGGCCATCGCCACGATGATCTTCATCCTCGTCGGTGCCATGGCGCTGCTGAATCTCAAACTCTCGAAAGTGAAGGTATAAGGAGACCGGCAATGGCCATGGTGCAACCGAAATCCGCGCGTTACCGGCTCTGGGCGACTCATGCGGCACTGCTCGCCTTTGTCGCGGCGATCCTCTTTCCGCTGCTGATGGTGATCTCGATCTCTTTCCGCGAAGGCAACTTCGCCACCGGCAGCCTGTTCCCCGAGAACCCGACGCTGGAACACTGGTCGCTGGCGCTCGGCATTCCCTACACCCACGCGGATGGCAGCGTGACCCAGCCACCGTTCCCGGTGCTGCTGTGGCTGTGGAACTCGGTCAAAATCGCCTTCGTCAGCTCGATCCTGATCCTGCTCTTGTCGACCACCAGCGCCTATGCCTTCGCGCGTATGCGCTTCGGTGGCAAGGCGCCGATCCTGAAAAGCATGCTGATCTTCCAGATGTTCCCGCCGGTGCTCTCGCTGGTGGCCATCTACGCATTGTTCGACCAGCTCGGCCAGCACGTCAGCTGGCTGGGGGTGAACAGCCACGGCGCAGTGATCGTCGCCTCGCTGGGCGGCATGGCGCTGCATATCTGGACCATCAAGGGCTATTTCGAAAGCATCGATGCCTCGCTTGAGGAAGCCGCCATTGTCGATGGTGCGACCACCTGGCAGGCGTTCTTTCATATCCTGCTGCCGATGAGCGTGCCGATCCTGGCGGTGGTGTTCATCCTCGCGTTCATCACCAGTGTCACCGAATATCCGATCGCCTCGGTGCTGCTGATGGACGTCGACAAGCTGACGCTGTCGGTTGGTGCGCAGCAGTATCTCTATCCGCAGAACTATCTGTGGGGCGATTTCGCTGCGGCGGCGGTGCTCTCCGGTTTGCCTATCACAGCGGTGTTCCTCTACTGCCAGAAGTGGATCGTCGGTGGGCTCACGGCGGGTGGCGTGAAAGGCTGAGGACATAGCGAAACAGCGCCAGACCGGAGAGCGGGAGCCATGCGAGCCGGTGCGCCAGGCCACGGGAAAAACAACAACAAGAACGAGAACAGGGAGCCGTCCATGAATGCCTCGATGCCAGCCTTGCTGCCGCTGATCCCCACCAAACTGGCGATCCCCATGCTGCCGCCGGGCCTGCTCGAACGCCCGCGCCTGGACGAGTGGCAGCTGCGCCTGCCGCAGGTACGTCTGGCCGTGCTGCACGCGGCCAGCGGCTTCGGCAAGACCACTCTGGCGGCGCAGTGGGCGCGGGCTTTCGATGGCCGCGTCGCCTGGCTGCAGCTGCATGCCAGCGACAATCTGGCGCTGCAGTTCGGCCGCTACCTGACCCAGGCGCTGGACCGCCAGCTCGATGCCGGCTGCCCGCTGGCCGCTGCACTCGCCGAGCAGGGCCAGGTGTCGCTGGACGCGCTGTTCACCCAGTTGCTGGCCGAGCTGCCAGGCGAGCACGAGGCGATCCTGATCGTGCTCGACGAGTTCGAGGTGCTGCACGAGCGTGAGCTGATCGCCGGGCTGCGCTTCTTCCTGCGCCACATGCCCTGCTGGATGACCCTGCTGGTGTGCAGTCGGCGCCTGCCGGAGCTGGGCGTGGCCGAGCTGCGGGTCAAGCATCAGCTGCTGCTGCTCGATGCCCGCCAACTGGCCTTCGAGGACGACGAGGTGCAGGCCCTGCTGCAGCTGGGCGTGCCGGTAAACATCAACCGCGAGCAGGTCGAGCGCCTCAACCGGCGCATCGGTGGCTGGCCCTGTGCATTGCAGCTCGCGCTGCAGGAGGTGCAGACCAGTCGCGGTATGGACTCGTTTCTGGAAAACCTGCTGCTCGGCCATCCCGATATCCGCGACTACATGCGCGAGCAGGTGATCGACGGCCTGCCGGAAGACCTGCGCGGCTTTCTCGAAGCCACCTGCCTGCTCGAGCGCTTCGATGCCGCACTGGCCGATCGCCTGACCGAAGCCTGCCATGGCCGCGAGATGCTCGAGCGGCTCGAACGCGGCGGCTTGTTCATCCAGCCGCTGGACAGCCTGCGCCGCTGGTACAGCTACCATCCGTTGTTCGCCGTGTTCCTGCAGGGCGAGCTGCGCACCCACCAGCCGCAGCGCGTCAACCAGCTGCACCTGCGTGCTGCCGAGGCGCTGTTGTCCGAGAACCTGCCCGAGGAGGCCGCACGGCACGCGGTGCAGGCCGGCGATCCGCAGCAGGTCGCCGAAATCCTCCAGCGCCACGGGCGCGCCTTCTACCGTCAGGGCCAGCTCGGGCTGTTGCAGCAATGCCTGGAAACCTTGCCGGAAACGGTAATCGCCGGCTCGCCGCTGCTGACCCTGCTGCAGGCCTGGGTGTCGCAGAATTCCTACCAGTTCGAACATGTCGAACGCTGGTTCAAGGCTGCCGAACTGGCGCTGCAGCGCAGCTGCTCCGAGCAGGACTGGGAACGCATCGTCTGTGAATTCAATGCGGTGCGCGCGCAGGTCGCGATGAACCAGGGTGATGAGCAGCGCGCCATCACCCTGGCCCAGGAGGCGCTGACCTGCGAACCGCTGATCATGCGCACCTCGCGGGTGGCGGCAATGTCCGGCCTGGCCGAAGTGCATTTCGTTCAGGGCGCGTTGCCGCAGGCACAGAAGCAGTACGAGGAAGCCGAGCGCCGTGCCCGTGAGATCAATGCGTCGCACCTGGTGGTCTGGAGCCTCGGCCAACTGTCGGAGATCGCCATTGCCCAGGGCCATCTGCAGAAGGCCTACACCCTGCAGGAACGGGCCATTCAGTACATCGAACAGCAGCACCTGCGTGCCACGCCCATCGTCGAGTTCATCTATCGGGTGCGCGGCCAGGTACTGCTGGAGTGGCATCAGCTGGACGCCGCCGAACAATGCGCGCTGCAGGGCATCCAGATTCTCGACGAGCTCGGCGACCAGCGCTGGCGCCTGCAGAGCCACACGTTGCTGGCGGGCGTCGCTTACGCCCGCGGCCAGCAGAGCGCCTGTGCCGATTACATCGGTCAGATGCAGACGATGCTCGCCGATGATCGCTACCACATCGACTGGTTGGCCAATGCCCATGCGGTGATGCTCGCCTACTGGGACTCCAGCCAGGATCGCGAAGCGATTCGCCAATGGCTGCTCAGCGCGCCGCCGGTCAGCGCCGGTGCCAACCACTTTTCCCAATTGAACGCGCGCAACCACGCGCGGGCCCACGTGACGCTCGGCCAGCTGGACAGTGCACTGCCGATCCTGCGCCAATTGCTGACCGACGCCGAACGCCACGGTCTGGTGATGGATCGCAACCGCAACCACATCCTCCTGGCGCAGCTGCACTGGTTGCGCGAAGAACGCCAGCAGGCGCTCGATCACCTGCAGCGGGCGATGACCCTGGCCAGCGGCAGCGGCGCCATCGGTAGCTTTCTGCGCGTCGGCAAGCCGATCATCGGCATGCTCAAGAGCCTGCTGCACGAGCGCACCCTCGACGAGCCGGAAGCCCAGCGCGCCACGCGGCTGATCCAGCTGGCGCAGCAGCAGCGCGACTTCAGCCGCGCCATCCGCATCACCCTCGACGAGGCGGTGATCCAGGACATCATCAATCGCCCCGACGTCCCCGAGCTGATCCGTCGCTCACCGCTGACCCGGCGCGAATGGCAGGTGCTGAGCCTGATCCATGCCGGGCAGTCCAACGAGCAGATCGCCGACCACCTGAACGTCGCGCCCACCACCATCAAGACGCACATCCGCAGCCTCTACCAGAAGCTCAACATCACCCACCGCAGCGAGGCCGTGCAGCTGGCGCGCGACCTGCTGAGCAAGATTCAGGGGGACTAGGCCGCTCGCCGCCGCCGAGGCGAGCGGCTATGCTCGCGGCCGTACAGCACAACAGGGATGTGGCGGATGATGAAGACCAACCAGCGAGCCAGCCGTTGCGCGCATGGCGCAGCACAGTACGGCGGAGGCCGCCCATGAGCCTGACACGCGTGCTGTTCATGGCCGCCGTCCTGGGCCTCGGCTACAAACTGTGGAGCGGCCATCAGCAGGAGGCACTGCTCCAGGCAAGCACGACAAGCAGCCCCTCAGGGTTTATCCCGGTGGCGATGCCCGGTGGTGCGCGCCCAGGCGTGGTAATGGTCTTCGCACCGGTCAACTGCCCTTCTGATGAAGCGCGGCGGGCCGACGAACTGGCGGCCGGGCTTTCCCGTATGGGCATCGCGGTGCAACGCTCCAGTCACTTCAGTACCGAGACGAGCAACCCCAACGCCGAGCAGCAGGCCCAGCTGCAGCGCACCGTCGCGGTCCTCAACGGCGGTATTCCCGCCGTATTCTTCAATGGCATGGGCAAGGCCAACCCGACCCTGGACGAGGTAGTGGCCCAGGTGCGCGCGCCGCGCTGAACACACGGGCAATGGTCCGATAGCGCTTGGCCTGCAGGGCGCCGTTCAGCCCTTCCACTGGGTCTGGGCGAAAGCGGGCAGGGCGTTGGCGCGTTGCGACGCCGCTGCCAGATGCGGAAAGGCGTCATCTGGCGCCAGCGTGTTGGGCAGGGTGAGACGGGCGAAGTCGTAGGCAACCACCGCGCTGATATCCACCTGGCTCATCCGCTCACCAAACAACGGCCGCTCGCCGCGCTCGGCCTGGCGTGCATCCAGCAATGCCAGCGCGCCACGCGCCTGGTCCTCGCAATGCCGATACCAGTCGTCCCAGACCAACCCCTCGGGCCGCCGATCGCGTTCGTAGTACGCCGCGACGGTTTTCTCGCAGGCCCCGACGGCGAAGGGCAGCAGGTTCATCGCCTCGCTGCGCCCGGGGCCGGATAGCGGCAGCAGGGCGCGCTCGGCGCCAGCCTGCTGATCGAAATAATCGAGGATGGCGTTGCTGTCGATCAGCACCTGACCATCGTCCAGCACCAACGCCGGTACCCGACCCAGCGGCGAATAGTGGCGAATCTTCTGGCTGTCCGTCAGGACGCTGAGCGGTTCGTTGGTGAACGGTATTTCCAACAGATGCAGGCTGATGCCGACGCGGCGGACGAAAGGCGACATATAGCGACCGATCAATTTCACGGCAGTGCTCCAAAGGCAACGGGACAGTGCATCAACCCTAGTCGAGGGTCGCGGCGAACGCGAAGGCGCCGGGCCGAACCGTCCATCGCCTCGCCCGTTGGCCATCATTTGGGGAGGAGGAGGGCCGCTTCATGCTGTGGCACCCTCGGGCTTTTCAGTGAAGGAGGCGTTGCCATGGCGATGAGCGAGAAGCAGAAGATGCTGGCCGGCGAGCTGTACTACCCCGGCGATCCGGAAATCCTCGCCGATCAGGCCGCGGCCAAGGCCTGGATGGTGCGCTACAACGCGGCGCTCGCGGCCTCGCCGGACGAGCGCCGAGCGCTGCTGGCCGAGCGCCTGGCTTCGGTCGGTGCCGGTGCGGTGATCCGCCCGCCATTTCACTGCGATTACGGCTACAACATCCACCTCGGCGAGGGCGCCTTCCTCAACTTCAACTGCGTGATTCTCGATGTGGTCGAGGTGCACATCGGTGCCGGTGCGCAGATCGGGCCGGCGGTGCAGCTCTACACCGCCGACCACCCGCGTGACCCTGAAGCGCGCCGCTCGGGCGTCGAATTCGGCCGTCCGATCAATATCGGCCGCAACGTCTGGGTTGGCGGCGGCGCGATCATTCTTCCAGGCGTCACGATTGGCGACGATGCGGTGATCGGCGCGGGCAGCGTGGTCACCCGCGATGTGCCGGCCGGCGCCACGGTGGTCGGCAATCCGGCGCGGATACGCTGACCGGCTCGCTGTCGCCGTCTACGCCCTCGGCCAGCGCGCCGTCTACGCCCGACTCTTACGCCTGCAAGAGCCCGCCGCCGGAGGATGTTGCGACCGGATGCCGCACCTAGAGTGGCCACATCTTCACTGGTCACTCATAGGTAACGTGGCATGTCCGAGCAACTTCAGAATTGGTGGCGCGGCGGGGTGATCTATCAGGTCTACCCACGTAGTTTCTTCGACAGCAACGGCGACGGCGTGGGCGACCTGCCCGGCGTGTTGCACAAGCTGGACTACATCGCCAGCCTCAACGTCGACGCCATCTGGCTGTCGCCCTTCTTCACTTCGCCGATGAAGGATTTCGGCTACGACGTCGCCGACTACCGCGGCGTCGATCCGCTGTTCGGCACGCTGGACGACTTCGTCCGGCTAGTCGAAGCCTGTCATGAGCGCGGCATGCGTGTGCTGATCGATCAGGTGCTCAATCATTCCTCGGATCAGCACCCCTGGTTCGCCGAGAGCCGTTCCAGCCGCGATAACGACAAGGCCGACTGGTACGTCTGGGCCGATCCCAAGCCGGACGGCACCGTGCCGAACAACTGGCTGTCGGTGTTCGGCGGCCCGGCCTGGAGCTGGGACAGCCGGCGCCGGCAGTACTACCTGCACAACTTCCTTTCCAGCCAGCCGGACCTGAACTTCCACTGCCCCGCCGTGCAGGATCAGTTGCTCGACGACATGGAGTTCTGGCTCAAGCTGGGCGTGGACGGTTTCCGCCTGGATGCCGCCAACTTCTACTTCCACGACGCCGAACTGCGCGACAACCCGCCGAACACCGAGATCCGTGAGGGCAGCATCGGCGTGCGCATCGATAACCCCTACGCCTACCAGCGCCATATCTACGACAAGACGCGCCCAGAGAACATGGATTTCCTGCGTCGTCTGCGTGCCTTGCTGCAGCGCTATCCCGGTGCCTCTTCGGTAGCCGAGATCGGCTGCGACGAGTCGCTGCGCACCATGGCCGCCTACACCAGCGGTGGCGACACGCTGCACATGGCCTATTCCTTCGACCTGCTCACCGAGCAGTGCAGCCCTGGCTACATCCGGCATACCGTGGAAGGGATCGAGCGGGAACTGGCGGACGGTTGGTCCTGTTGGTCGATGGGCAACCACGACGTGGTGCGGGTGATGACCCGCTGGGCGCTCAACGGCCGGCCCGACCCGGAGCGCGGCCGCTTGCTGATGGCTCTGCTGTTATCCCTGCGCGGCAGTGTCTGCATGTACCAGGGCGAGGAATTGGGCCTGCCGGAAGCGGAACTGCGCTACGAGGATCTGGTCGATCCGTACGGCATTACCTTCTGGCCGGAATTCAAGGGCCGCGACGGCTGCCGCACGCCGATGCCCTGGGAGAGCGAAGCACACCATGCCGGCTTCACCGGCAGCCAGCCGTGGTTGCCGGTGGACGACTCGCACCGTTCGCTGTCGGTGGCCGCGCAGGATGCCGATCCGCATTCGATGCTCAATTGCTACCGGCGCTTCCTGGGCTGGCGGCGCGAGCAGCGCCTGCTGATCGAGGGCGATATCCACATGGTCTACCATGACGACGCCTTGCTGGTGTTCGAGCGGCGGCTGGGCGACGAAGCCTGGCTGTGCCTGTTCAACCTCGGCGATCTGTCGCGCAGCTACGAGCTGCCGGCGCAGGCGGTGCCGCTGGTGGACGTACCGGCGAGCTTTGCCGAATACGATGGCCACTGGGCGCGGCTGCCGGCACATGGTTTCGGCTATGTCCGGCTCGCGGGTTAAGGGAGCGTTGGCAGCGGTGGGGTTGGCCCACCGCTGCGCCAGATAACGAGAGCTTGGCGGCATCAACGGAGAACAATAACCATGGCCAGTGTCACGCTGCGCGACATCTGCAAGAGTTACGACGGTACGCCGATCACCCGGCATATCGACCTGGACATCGAAGACGGCGAATTCGTCGTCTTCGTCGGCCCGTCCGGCTGCGGCAAGTCCACCCTGCTGCGGCTGATCGCCGGGCTTGAGGACATCACCTCCGGCGATCTGCTGATCGACAATCAGCGCGTCAACGACCTGCCGCCCAAGGATCGTTCGGTGGGCATGGTCTTCCAGTCCTACGCCCTCTATCCGCACATGACCGTGGCGGAGAACATGGCCTTCGGCCTCAAGCTCGCCAGCGTCGACAAGCGCGAGATCAAGCGCCGCGTCGAAGCAGTCGCGGAAATCCTCCAGCTCGACAAGCTGCTCGAACGCAAACCCAAGGACCTCTCCGGCGGCCAGCGCCAGCGCGTCGCCATCGGCCGCACCATGGTCCGCGAGCCGAAGGTGTTCCTGTTCGACGAACCGCTGTCGAACCTCGATGCCTTCCTGCGCGTGCAGATGCGCATCGAGATCGCCCGCCTGCACCAGCGCATCCGCTCCACCATGATCTACGTGACCCACGATCAGGTTGAAGCGATGACCCTGGCCGACAAGATCGTCGTGCTTAATGCCGGCGAAATTGCCCAGGTCGGCCAGCCGCTGCACCTTTACCACTACCCGAAGAACCGCTTCGTCGCCGGCTTCCTCGGCTCGCCGCAGATGAACTTCGTCGAGGTGCGCGCCATCTCCGCCAGCCCTGAAACCGTCACCATCGAACTGCCGAGCGGCTACCCGCTGACCCTGCCGGTGGACGGCAGCGCCGTGAGCCCCGGCGATCCACTTACCCTCGGCATCCGCCCGGAACACTTCGTCATGCCGGACGAGGCCGACTTCACCTTCCACGGCCAGATCACCGTGGCCGAACGCCTGGGCCAGTACAACCTGCTCTACCTCACCCTGGAACGCCTGCAGGACGTCATCACCCTCTGCGTTGACGGCAACTTGCGCGTCACCGAAGGCGAAACCTTCGCCGCCGGGCTCAAGGCCGACAAATGCCACCTGTTCCGCGAAAACGGCGAAGCGTGCACCCGGCACTATCGGGAACCAGCGATTTATGGGTGAGTTGCCAGTTGTGTCCGGTGGAGCAGGCTGGTGGCGAGCCAACAGAAAAAATCCTCACTGATGTGAGGATTTGTTTGATTAACACGTCATGCGGACTAGAATCCTCGCGTTCGTGAGGATTTTCTAAAGCCGCCTCTGTTCAGCATGCTTATCCTCACGACCGTGAGGATTTCTATGAAGGTTGAAATCGATTCCCCCGAAAAGCTTGGCACGCTCATTCGCGCCAGCCGCAAGGCCTTGGGCATGCGTCAGGACGACGCGGCTGGCAGCATCGGCGTGAGCGAGAATTTTCTTGGCAAGGTTGAGCGCGGTGGCGAGACGGTGCAATGGGGCAAGCTCTTTCAGGTCCTGACAGAGCTGGGCCTGACCGTTGAGGTTGAAGTCCCTGAGAGCTTTGCCTCTGAAACCATGGCGCAATTCCAGGATATTCAGCACAAGCGCGGCCAGGCCGCAGGCTCTGAACATGACGCCTCGAAACATGAGGTGAAATGATGGAGCGGCAACTCAATGTCTGGATCAACGATGTTCTGGTCGGAGTGCTTCGCGAGTTCAACGGCTTATGGGCATTCGCGTATAGCCAAGAGTGGCTGAGCAGACCCGATGCACACGCCCTAAGTCCAGGGTTGCCGCTGCAGCCCAACGAACATGTCGACGGCGCGAGCGTACGGCCCGTGCAGTGGCACTTCGACAACCTCTTGCCCGAGGAAGGGCAGCGCCTGCTGATCGCCCAAAGCATCGGAGCTGCAGTTGCGGACGCCTTCAGCCTGCTGCAACGCTTTGGCGCCGAGTCTGCAGGCTCCCTGACGTTGCTCCCGCCCGGACAGCAGCCGCTAGCAGGCGGCAAGCAGACATTGACCCACGAAGTGCTGTCCTTGCGGATACGCGAAATGCCGCGAGTACCGCTCGCCGAGCGCTCAGCAAAGAAGATGTCCCTGGCCGGGGCTCAGCATAAGGTGGCGGTGATCTATCAGGATGGGGAGCTTCTGGAGCCCACCGGAAGTACGCCATCCACCCATATTCTCAAGCCCGACCACCCTGATATTGCCTGGGGCCATTCGGCCGTTAACGAATGGTTCGTCATGACTTTGGCGAAGCGATTAGGGCTGGATGTTCCGGCCGTTAGCAGACTGTACGTGCCTCAACCGATCTATCTGGTCGAGCGATTCGACCGCTCATTCACTCACGCCCAATGGCAGCGCCTGCACTGTATCGACGCCTGCCAGCTGACAGGCCTATCCCGCGAGTACAAGTACAGCGCCGGCAGCGTGCAGAAACTGAGCGACATCGCGAAGCTCTGCGTGCCTTCGGTGAAAGCGCGCGAAGCGCTGTTCAAATGGCTGGTGTTCAACGCCCTCGTCGGTAACGAAGACGCCCACCTGAAGAACCTGAGCTTTCTCGTGGGCCGGAAGGGCGTGGTATTGGCGCCGTTCTACGACCTGCTGAGCACAGCTGTTTACGGCACCCGCGCATTCGATCAGGACAAGTGGCCAACCCAATCGACACTGGCCTGGCCGCTCAATGGAGTGCTGTGCCTGCATGAGATTACCGGTGCCGTGTTGATCGATGCCGGGGTAGGCATGGGCATCAAACCTGCCACCGCGAAAAAGCATATCGACGCATTGGCGGGCAAGATCTACCAGCAGGCCACGGCGCTGCAGAACGAGGTGCAGCGGCAGAACGAAGCACTCAGCGAAGCCCAGCCAGCACTTCGTGCAACCTTCAACGGTGAGATGCGACTGCTGCGGGCCATCGTCGAGATTGTTATCAGGGAGATGGCGAGTCAGGTTAGCGGTGCGACTGGCATACGCTGAGCCTCAAGCGATACCTCAAGCGATACCTCAAGCAATAGTGAGGCTATGCGTCTGCGCGGGTCTCCCTGTGACGCTCCGCGGGTTAAAGTAGCGGCTTTGCCGCCTCACCCAGGAGCAGTTACGTGAACACGGAAAACCATTCCCAGACGGCCGCCTTTCTTTGGTCTATCGCTGACCTGCTGCGTGGTGATTTCAAACAGTCCCAGTACGGCCGCATCATCCTGCCGTTCACCCTGCTGCGGCGGATGGAATGCGTACTCGCTCCAACCAAGGACGAGGTGATTAAACAGACCTTCGCGCAGGAAGGCCGACCGGATACCGTGCGCGAGATGATCCTGCTGCGCGCCGCGGGCCAGCAGTTCTTCAACGCCTCGCCGCTGACCCTCGGGACGCTGTCCGATACCCAAACCGCCGCTGACTTGATGAGCTATGTGCAGGCGTTCAGTAAGGACGCCCGTGAGATTTTCGAGCACTTCCACTTTGAAGATTTCGTCCAGCAGCTGGAAACCGCCAATCTGCTCTACCAGGTGGTGCAGCGTTTCGCCGCCACCGACCTGAGCCCCGAGCGCATCAGCAACTTCGGCATGGGCATTATCTTCGAGGAGCTGATCCGCAAATTCGCGGAAAGCTCCAACGAAACCGCCGGGGAGCACTTCACCCCGCGCGATATCGTGCACCTCACCACCTCGCTGGTGATCACCGGGCAGGACGGCAAGCTCGCGCCCAACAGCATCGTCACCATCTATGACCCGACCGCGGGCACCGGCGGCTTCCTCTCCGAGGGCGACGAGTACATCCAGTCCATCAGCGAAAAGGTCACCGTGTCCCTGCACGGCCAGGAGCTCAACCCCGAGTCCTACGCCATCTGCAAGGCGGACATGCTGATCAAGGGTCAGGACGTCGCCAGCATCAAGCTCGGCAACACCCTGTCCAATGACCAGCTTGCCGACAAGCGCTTCGACTTCATGCTCAGCAATCCGCCGTTCGGCGTGGAGTGGAAGAAGGTGCAGAAGCAGATCACCGACGAGCACAGCCACAAGGGTTTCGACGGCCGCTTCGGCCCCGGCCTGCCCCGTGTGTCCGACGGTTCGCTGCTGTTCCTGTTGCACCTGGTCAGCAAGATGCGTGACCCGCGCGACGGTGGCTCGCGCATCGGCATCATCCTCAACGGCTCGCCACTGTTCACCGGCGGCGCCGGCTCGGGCGAGTCTGAGATTCGCCGCTACCTGCTGCAGAACGATCTGGTCGAAGCCATCATCGCCCTGCCCACCGACATGTTCTACAACACCGGCATCGCCACCTATGTGTGGGTGCTGAGCAACCACAAGGCTGCCGTGCGTCAGGGCAAGGTGCAGTTGATCGACGGCAGCCAGCACTTTGCCAAGATGCGCAAGTCGCTGGGCAGCAAGCGCCAGTACCTCACCGAGGAACAGATCGACGAGCTGGTGCGCCTGTATGGCCGCTTCGAGGAAACCCCGCAGAGCAAGATCTTCCCGGTCGAAGCTTTCGGCTATCGACGCATCACCGTCGAGCGCCCGTTGCGCCTGAACTTCCAGACCAGCCCTGAGCGCATCGAGAAGGTGCTGGAAGAAAAAGCCATCGAGAAGCTGGAAGCCCCTGCACGTCAGCGCCTGATCGAAGCCCTGCAGGCTATGGATGCCAGCGCGGCGCATCGCAACCGCGAGCAGTTCAGCAAGCTGCTGAAGAAGGCACTCAACGCCCACGACGTATTCCCCAGCACGCCCGAGCTGAAGGCCATCCTCAACGCCCTGAGCGAGCGTGACTCTGATGCCGATATCTGCATGGTCAAAGGCCAGCCGGAAGCCGATGCCGGCCTGCGCGACAACGAGAACGTGCCGCTGGGCGAGTCGGTGTACGACTACTTCGAGCGCGAAGTGAAACCACATGTGCCGGATGCCTGGATCGACGAAAGCAAGACGGACGCGCAGGACGGCGAAGTCGGCGTGGTCGGCTTCGAGATCCCCTTCAACCGCCACTTCTACGTGTTCCAGCCACCGCGTCTGCTGGAAGAGATCGACCGTGACCTGAAAGCCTGCACCGACCGAATCAAGCAGATGATCGAGGGGCTGTCGGCATGACATTTCCCTGCTACCCGAAATATAAGGCGTCAGGCTTTTTGTGGTTGGGGGACGTACCTGAGCATTGGACTCTCAAGCGCCTTGGCCATTACTTTGAAGAGCGTCGCGAAAGGGCTAGTGATACTGAGTTCGAACCTCTGTCAGTCACCAAGAACGGGATTGTTCCTCGGCTTGAAAGCGCAGCAAAAACGCAGGACGGAGATAATCGAAAGAAGGTTCTGGCAGGCGATTTTGTTATCAATAGCCGCTCTGATCGAAAGGGCTCATCCGGGCTATCGCCACTCGATGGCTCGGTTTCATTGATATGTACCGTATTGATCCCGGCTGGATTACACGGTCCATACATCCATCACTTATTCAGAAGCGAGCTGTTCCAAGAGGAATATTACCGTTGGGGTAAGGGGATAGTTGCTGACCTCTGGAGCACGAATTTTTCTGACATGAAGAATATTGTGCTGGGAGTCCCTTCTGAGGAAGAACAAGCCCAAATCGCCCGCTTCCTCGACCACGAAACCGCCCGCATCGACGCGCTGATCGAAGAGCAGCAGCGCCTGATCGAACTGCTCAAGGAAAAGCGCCAGGCCGTGATCTCCCACGCCGTCACCAAAGGCCTCGACCCGACGTTGCCGATGAAAGACTCCGGCGTCGAGTGGCTGGGAGAGGTGCCGGCGCATTGGGATGTAGTGCCAACTAACTATCGCTATGAAATCCAACTCGGGCGGATGCTTAATGAACAACGCGCCCAGGGCGAGCATTTAAAGCCATACCTGCGTGTTTTTGATGTCCAATGGCATTCAATCAATACGGCGGACCTTCCAATGATGGACTTTCCGCCAGATGCACAGTCTATGTACCGCCTCAGAGATGGCGACCTTCTTGTCAATGAAGGCGGAAGTTATGTTGGCCGCTCAGCGATATGGCGAGGTGAGCTGGATGAGTGCTATTACCAAAAAGCGCTTCACCGGCTACGCCCGCATAGTCGTAAGAACGATACTTCCGAGTTTTTCCTTTACGTCATGGAAATGGCCACTCAGCTAGGGGTTTCGTCGCGGGCGGCAATCAGACGACCATTGACCACCTGACGGCAGAGCAGCTTCGGAAGTACCGATTTGCCTTCCCACCGCTGGAAGAGCAGCAGCAGATCGCTGAGTTTCTTTCTGCTGCGTCTTCAGAAAACTTGAGCACAACCGCCGAGGCAGAAAAACTGATTGGATTCCTTCAGGAACGCCGCTCCGCCCTAATCTCCGCCGCCGTCACCGGCAAAATCGACGTGCGCGGCTGGCAGCCCCCAGCCAGCACTCAAGCCCCAGAACCAGTAGTAGCAGAGGCCGTATAAATGGCGGACAGCAAGGAAGCCCAGTTCCAGCAGGACATCATCACCGCCATGGTTGCCCAGGGCTGGCTCACTGGCCCGGCCAGCGGCTACGACCGGCGCACGGCGCTGTATACCGAGGACTTTCTTGGTTACTTCAAGGACGCCTGGCCGGAGCGTTGGGACAAGTTCGCCAAGGCCAACCCGAATAACCCTGACGATGTGCTGGTGCAGAAGCTGGTGCGCGAGTTGGAGCAAAGCGGCACCCTCGACGTGCTGCGCCATGGCTTCAAACTACCCGCGGTAAAAGTCGAGCTGTGCAGCTTCCAGCCCGACCACGGAATGAACCCTGACACCCTCAAGCGCTACTGGTGCAATCGCCTGCGCGTGGTGCCAGAGGTGTCCTATTCACCGCATGCGCGTGAGGCCGGCAGCAGCGGGCAGAGCTACAACCCACGGCTGGATTTGGTGCTGTTCGTCAACGGCATTCCCACTGCCACGCTGGAGCTGAAAAGTGAGTTCAAGCAGAGCGTGGAAAACGCCAAGCGTCAGTACCGCTACGACCGCCCGGTAAAAGACCCGCTGACGCGCAAACCCGAGCCGCTGCTGACCTTTAAACGCGGCGCGCTGGTGCATTTCGCGGTGGGCCAGAACGAGGTGGCGATGACCACCAAGCTGGACGGCAAGGACACCTTCTTTCTGCCGTTCAACCTCGGCAGCGCGGAAGGCGGCGCGGGCAACCCACCGCCGCCCGACGACAGCCAGTACGCCACCGGCTACCTGTGGCAGCAATTGTTCCAGCCGGATGCCTGGCTCAAGGTGCTCGGGCGCTTCCTGCACCTGGACAAGAAGACCAGCGAGGGATTCGACGGCTCGCTGACCACCAGGGAGACGATGATCTTCCCGCGTTACCACCAATGGGATGTGGTCAACCAGCTGATCCAGACCACTCACGCCGAAGGGCCGGGCAAGCGTTACCTGATCCAGCACAGCGCCGGCTCGGGCAAGTCCAACTCCATCGCCTGGACCGCTCACCAGCTCGCCTCGATGTACAGCGATGACGGCCAGAGGCTGTTCAGTTCGGTGATCGTGGTCACCGACCGCACGGTGCTGGACAGCCAGTTGCAGAACACCATCTACCAGTTCGTGCACGCCCAGGGCGTGGTGCGGCCGATCACCCGCGACGTCGGCAACCAGAGCAAGTCCGAGCAACTGGCCGAGGCGCTGGCCGAGCAGACGCGCATCATCATCGTCACCATCCAGACCTTCCCGGCGCTGTTCGACGCGCTGGAGAAGTACCCCAAGCTCGCGTCGGGGCGCTATGCGGTGATCGCCGACGAGGCGCACTCTTCGCAGACCGGCTCATCGGCCAGCAAGCTGAAGCAGATTCTCGGCAGCGATGCGCTAGATGCCGAGGAGATCAGCGCCGAAGATTTGCTCGATGCCGCCGTACAGGCGCGCCAGCCGAACGAGCGCATCAGCTATTACGCCTTCACCGCCACGCCCAAAGCCAAGACACTGGAGCTGTTCGGCCGCGTGCCCGACCCGACGCTGCCACCAAGCGCCAGCAACAGGCCCGAAGCCTTCCATCTGTATTCCATGCGCCAGGCCATCGAGGAAGGCTTCATCCTCGATGTGCTGCAGAACTACACCACCTACAGCACCGCCTGGAAGATCGCCCACCCGGACGGCGAAGACGACGAGGTGGACTCGAAGAAAGCGCGCATGAAGCTGGCGCGCTGGGTGCGGCTGCATCCGTACAACATCGACAAGAAGGTCGAGATCATCGTCGAGCACTTCCGCGGCAACATCCGCCACCTGCTCGGTGGCCAGGCCAAGGCGATGGTGGTGACCAGCAGCCGGCAGGAGGCGGTGCGCTACCAGTTGGCGGTGAAGGCCTATGTGCAACAGATGGGCTACGCCGACGTGCATCCGCTGGTGGCGTTCTCAGGCAGTGTGCTGCCGGATGAGGTGATCCCCGAGGAAGTGACGGAAAGCAGCAGCCTGCTTAACGCTGGCCTGAATGGCCGTGACCTTGCGGACGCTTTCGACACCCAGGACTTCAACGTGATGATCGCGGCCAACAAGTACCAGACCGGCTTCGACCAGCCCAAGCTGTGCGCCATGTACGTGGACAAGAAGCTGCAGGGTGTGGACTGTGTGCAGACACTGTCGCGGCTGAACCGCACCTTCCCGGCCAAGCAGACGTTCATCCTCGACTTTTTCAACGAGCCGCAGGACATCCTCGATGCCTTTCTGCCGTACTACACCAAGGCCGAGCTGAGCGATGTCACCGACCCGCAGATCATCTACGACCTGCAGAAAAAGCTGGATGCCGAAGGGATCTATCACTGGCAGGAGGTCGAGGCGTTCGCCCTGGCCTTCTTCGACCCGAAGGCGGCAGCCAGCAAGCTCAGCTACTACTGCCAGCCGGCCAAGGAGCGCTTCGCCAAGCGTTACGCGTTCAGCGTCGAATCGCGCCAGCAGGCGCTGGATTACAAACGCACCGCCGAGGCCAACGGCGACAGCGCCGGCCTGAAGAAGGCCGAGCATGCGCTGAAGGAGGCCGGCGAGCAGGTTGATCAGCTCGACCTGTTCCGCAAGAACCTGCAGAGCTTCGTGCGCCTGTACGAATTCCTTTCGCAGATCGTGCCTTACGAGGATCGCGAGCTGGAGCAGCTCTGCGTGTTCGCCAAGCACCTGCACCCACTGCTGCGGGTCGACCGCCTGCAACAGGACGACGTCGACGTCGGCGAGCTGCAACTGACCCACTACCGGCTAAGCAAACGTGCCGAACACCAGCTGCGCCTGAGCGAGGAGGGCGGTGAGTACACGCTCAAGCCTGGCAGTGACGTGGGCAGTGGTAAGCCACACGATCCGGAGAAGAAGCGGCTGTCGGAAATCATCGATGCGCTGAACGATATCTTCGGTGCCGAAGTCAGCGATGAAGATCAGCTGCACTTTCTCACCGGCATCGCCGAGCGCATCAGCCGCCAGGAAGATGTGATGGCGCAAGTGAACAACCACTCGGTGGATCAAGTGATGCACGGGCTGCTGCCAAAACGGGTAATCGATACCGTGCTGGACGCCATGACTGATCAGGAGAAGCTCTCGCTGGAAGTGCTGGACAACGAGACCAAGAGCCGGGCGTTTGCGTTGGTGATCTACAAAATGCTGAAGGCGCTGGCTGGCGGGGCTCATCCGTCGGCCGGCTTGTGAGTTCCTTTTAACTACACAGCGCTCAGGAGAAATGCACAGGATGGCAATTCCGGATTTTCAAAGTGTCATGCGCCCGGTGCTGCAGGCGGTTGGCGACGGCGTTCCGTTGCCGCTTGGCGCCCTGCGCGTGCGCATCGCCGATGTATTCCAGCTGACGGAAGAAGAGCGCAAGGAGCGGCTGCCCTCGGGGAATCAGACCGTGATCAACAATCGGGTGGGCTGGGCCAGAACCTATCTGAACAAGGCTGGCCTGCTGACGATTCCGAGCAAAGGAATGGTGCAGATCACCGACCGGGGGCGTGAGGCGCTGGCCAGTGGCCCGGCGCGAATCACCGTGACCTGGCTGAAGCAGTTTCCGGAGTTCGCCGACTTCCATACGGCTAAACCCCAGGTGACAAACGCCGCCGCCGTTGCAGACAGCGATCTAGCCGAAACCACGCCGGATGAGCAGTTGGCCGCGGCCTATCAGGCGTTGCAGCAATCCCTGGCAGACGAACTGCTGGCGCAGGTGCGGGCTGCTACGCCGAGCTTCTTCGAGCAGGTGGTCGTCGATCTGATGATCGCCATGGGCTATGGCGGTTCGCGAAAGGAGGCCGGCAAAGCGACCCAGCTCACCAACGACGACGGTATCGACGGCATCATCAAGGAAGACAAGCTCGGGCTGGATGTGATCTACCTGCAAGCCAAGCGCTGGGCCAACACCGTGCATCGTCCGGAAATAGACAAGTTCATCGGCGCGCTGACGCGAAAGCGGGCACGCAAAGGCGTATTCATTACCACCTCGGACTTTTCTACTGGCGCGAAGGAAGCGGCGCTCGGTCTGGATATCAAGGTCGTGCTGATCGACGGCATCGAGCTCGCCCGCCTGATGGTCGAACACAACCTCGGCGTGAGCGTTAAGCAGGTGTATGAGGTCAAGCAGGTCGACAGCGACTACTTTTCCGAGGAGTGACTTCGCTTGCGCTGTGATGGCCGGCGCGAACGTGGTTAGTGTCGCCCAGCCTACCCGCAAGATTGCCGGCAGAAATTCAGGCGCGTATCGAGGCGCACGGCTGCTCGCTGAAGACCTTCGACCATCTTTCGACAGCGCAAAGAAAAAGCCCCGAGAATCTCAAGATTCTCGGGGCTTTGCATTTGGTGGAGCCGGGGGGATTTGAATCCCAAACTTCAATATCCCGGCCAAATCAAGGCTTCAGCGCATTATGCAAGAAACCTTGATTTGTTGGATTGCTCACAGTGAGCGCGAGTATATGAACCTTTCGAGCCTTGTCAAGCATCGCAGTCACCTATCTGTGAGAGTGGCTTTGCGTGCGTTGGCGAGTAGAGCTGCCCGCAGTCGGTTGGGTTTAGGCTGCGTTGAAGCCAAACGCTCCTGAGTTTGAAGTTACCAATGATCTAGGGAGGCGTCTTGGGTTTCTAAGGTGTTCCCGTTGGCACCCGATCATAATCACCTCAACTCAATTTACGGTCTTATTTTGACTGCGGTTTGAGGTTCATGGAGCAGGATTGCCTGGTGTGATTCCAGGTTTCAATCGCGAGGTGCGAAAATGGATGGGGCGATTCACCCGCTCCTGGATCAGGCGGTCCAGCACCTTATGGACCTGCGGCCCCAGGCCAACGAACACGGCATCCTTCAGTTCTTCGACTTCCGCCGCGAAGTGCTCCAGCAGGTACTTCCTCAGCAAGGGGTGCTTGGTCATATCCGGTGAGCCACGGTAATCGTCGTCCTTTACGAATACCGGATAGCGCAGACATTGATTTTCGTGCGTTAGAGAGGGCCTCGCTGCCCAAAAGCCTCACGCGCAAACTCCAAGAAGCTGCGCAGCTTTGGAGTCATTCTTCGGTCAGGGGGATAGAGGATGTGCATTGCGGTATTCGGCACGGGGTACTGCGGCAACAGACGCACCAGTGTCCCATCGCGCAGTGCATCGCTAACCAACTCTATCGGCTGTAGAACCACACCTAGACCAGCTACAGCCGCTGCCAGCAGTGGATCACCTTGATTGATCGTTAATTTGCTTGTAATAGGAACATCTATACGCCCCTCCGGGCTGTCGAAGCTCCAGTGTGAGCGGCCATCAGAATAGGTAAACCCCAGACACTCCTGCTGCTGTAGATCCCACGGATTGATGATGGGAGGGCGACGTGCAAGATAGGACGGCGCAGCGCATAAAACCATCTGATAGGGCTCCAGTGGCACTGCCTTCAACCCACTGCTCACCAGCTCGCCGATGCGAAATACCACGTCGTAACCATCATCAACGATATCGACCAGTTCGTTCGATAACGTTAGGTCAACAGACACCTGAGGATACCGAACCATGTATTCCAGCAGGCGTGGCGAAAGCGTGCGAATTCCGAACGTGACCGGCGCGTTGATGCGAAGGCGGCCACTTGGTGTGCCCCGAGTGAGGGCGGCCAGGTTCTCGGCAGACTGCATGTCTGCAAGGATCAGTTTTGCTCGCGGGTAGAACGCCCTGCCGAAGTCGGTGAGGCTTTGCCTGCGCGTAGTCCGGTGCAGCAGGGAAACACCCAGATGTTGTTCGAGCATTTTCACCTGTTTCCCTACCAATTGAGGGGAGAGATTCAGGTCGTCCGCAGCGGCGCTGAATGAACCCAGCTCAACTGTTTTGACGAACGTGGCCATCTGGGTCAGGCGATCCATTATAAACACTCTGTTTCTAGTAATGCGCCATCGTAGGCCTTTATCTAGCGCCAACCAATGACTAAATTTTCGTCACCTTTCGAGTGCCCGGATACCTTCCGGATGTACGTCGAGGCCCATTGATAAACGAGATATCTATGATGGCACGCATTGTCAGAATTCATGAATACGGTGACGCCAGCGTTCTGAAGCTGGAAGATCTGGAAGTATCGGCACCAGCAGCAAACGAGGTGCAAATTAGTGTTAAAGCCATTGGCTTGAACCGAGCCGAAGTGATGTTCCGCAATCACGCATACCTACAAGAAGCGGAGTTCCCCAGCCGCTTAGGCTACGAGGCCGCAGGCATCGTAACGGCAGTTGGGAGCGACGTAACCGAGATCACGATTGGTGACTCGGTCGCTCTGATCCCACCTCTGGATATTGCTCGCTGGGGCACCTACGGCGAGTTGGCCAATGTACCGGCCCACCTGGTGGTAAAGAGCCCTGAGAACTTGTCCTTTGAAGAGGCTGCGGCGTCTTGGATGCAGTACGTCACCGCCTGGGGGGCATTGATTGAACAGGCGAAGCTACGGCAGGGCGATTTTGTCATCGTTACCGCCGCGTCAAGCAGTGTTGGCTTGGCCGCCTTCCAAATGGCTCGTATGGTCGGCGCCACATCGATTGCGATCACTCGAACTCACGCGAAGAAGCAAGCCCTACTTGATGCAGGCGCTGCGCATGTCATCGTCAGCGATGAAGAGGATATCGTCGAGCGTGTTATGACGATAACTGCCGGTCAAGGCGCTCGCGTTGTATTCGATCCTGTAGGCGGGCCGTCCTTTGAACCTCTCACGCAGAGCATGGCGCGGGGCGGAATTTTGCTGGAGTACGGCGCACTTAGCTCTGAACCGACACCATTCCCACTGTTTACCGTGCTGGGCAAAAGCCTGACTTTGAAGGGCTATATCTACGCAGAGATTGTGGCCGACCTTGAAGCCCTAGAGAGAGCAAAGGCTTTTATTCTGCAAGGGTTGAAGTCCGGTACGTTGCGCCCGATCATCGCAAAGACATTCGCACTTAGCGACATCCAGGATGCCCATCGTTTCCTTGAAGCCAATCAGCAGATCGGCAAGATCGTGGTAACTGTCTGACCAGCAATTATGGGGCTGAGAGCGTAATCCTTCGGCCCCGATTCAAGCCAGCCCTGATGACCGCTTTTGGCCGATTCTGTTGAAAAAGTAGCTGCTCCCCCCATGCTGTTGGCAGAATTGCTCTGTCAGCTAGCGCGTGGGCGAACAGCATGATGGGACAGTTACCAGGAGGACAGCAGTGCCTGTTCTACTCGTTCAATCTGGAAGACCACGTTCCGCCCCAACACCTCTTACGCAGCATCGACCAGTGCCTGGATCTCAGCGATCTGCGTGACTACCTGGCGGATTTCTATAGCCCCATCGGGCGCACCTCGATTGACCCGGAATTGATGGTGCGCATGCTGGTCGTCGGCTACTGCTATGGCATCCTTTCCAAACGGCGATCGTGAGAAGAGGTGCACTTAAACCTGGCCTATCGCTGGTTCTGCCGACTGGGCTTTGAGGATGAAGTACCCAATCACTGGTGATTCCGACTGCGTCGCATGGGCAAAAGGGGCACCGTGTGTGCTTCGCAATGGGAGCCCCATTAAAGCGACACTCGCCCAAAAAGAATGGAATCAAGACAGCAGAGTTATGGTCAGCACTGCGGCAACGAACAAGCCCGAAATCAATTCTGAATTGTGCTCACCAGGTTGCTTTGTGGCGATGCCCAGCATCGCCTATCGGTTGGCACGAGTCGCAGCAGGTGATGGGGATGCAGGCGTATCGCTTGTGCCGGTTTCAGCACACGATGTGGCTGCAGGTCATGCGCTGCTAATTGGCGCAGGGGGTGTGCTGATTGACCAGGATGGGAACAGCATCACTTATGTCACTGAAGCCGACATGCAGACAGTATCTCGGAGATGTTTTGGCGGCACCTCAGAAGCATGTAAGACGCTGGTTACCCGCAACTGGAGCACGGTATTCAGCTAGCCCATTGCTCGACTATCGCCCCAGCTCAGACAATGCAACCGCATTGACAAGGTAATGCATCCGCATTACCTTGAAACAGCTCACACGAGCCGGAGCAAGTCATGGCCAGAGCACTTGAAGTCGAATCCACCCTTACCGACCGCTATCAGACGACGGTACCAGAAACGGTTCGCCGCGCACTTCAGCTAAACAAGCGCGACAAAATCCATTACTCGATTCGCCCCAGCGGTGAGGTCGTGCTGAGCCGTGCTGAGCCCACTGAGGATGACCCGGCAATCGGCCAGTTTCTCAGCTTTCTTGCACATGACATCGCAGCGAACCCTCAGCACCTGCGAGCCATAGATTCAGATCTCGTGGCACGCATTCATTCGCTGGTCGATAGCAACGATATAGATCTGGATGCCCCGCTGTCGGCAGACGATGAATGAGCCAAGACCAAGGTAAGCCACTGGTTGCTCATGGCTGGACAGTATTTGCGCACCCCTTGTTTCTGGATCAGCTCGAAACCCTCATTCAGCAAGTTGAGCTCTCAAAACAAAAAGACCCCGTGGGTTATCGCAAGAATAATGCAGCCAAGCGGCTGGCAGCCATCACCAAGCTGGCTTTTGACGTTATCCCACAAGACCCGAGCAAGCCCGAATACCGCCAAGGTGGCACATTTGGCGAGGAACATAAGCACTGGTTCCGTGCCAAGTTTTTTCAGCAGTATCGGCTGTTCTTCCGGTACCACGGCCCAAGCAAGGTAATCATCTTGGCGTGGGTTAATGACGAAGACACCAAGCGTGCCTATGAGAGCAGCGATGACGCCTACAAGGTGTTTCGAAAAATGCTCGCAAGCGGACATCCACCTGACTCGTGGGATAAGCTGCTGAATGAAGCCACGCAGGAAAACGCACGATTAAATTCTGCCGCCACCTCGGTCAACTGAGCCCCCAACAAGCTGCCGGTTCAAATCCCTATCGAGGATTTGAACCCAGAACATCCTTCCCGCACCGCGCGGCGCCTTTAAACTGGAAATCGTTTTGGTTGCGCTCTTGACGGAAGGCTCAAGGTTCCTATATTGCTTAAGAGTGAAATCCTACAAATCAGTTTTCAGAGACCAAGTGCCTGAAACGCTGATTTGAGCTGGGTATTTTTGTCTTTGGATTCAAATCCCCCGGCTCCGAGCCCCCGCAGGAGTTCGAATCGTTACGTACGAACCCCCAGAAACCCTCACTAGCCCGCACGGCCCGATGCTAGGTCGTTGATTTTCAACAAACCGCTCTATCGGTCCGCGCTTGCGGACTGCGGACTTTCGATTGGCCGGAAATCTGGCTCGCCCAGACGGCTCTCGGTACCGACACGTTGCAAACAGTCGGTACTTCTCGATAACTACCCGACGAATCGGAACATCACAGCCAGCCCTGATGTTGCCCCTGCTTGCTGACGCAGCTTGGAAGTTCTGGCTGCAATATTGCCCCCCATCGCTGTGGAAAGTAGCTCCCTGGGCAAGTGCAATCGAGGGGGGGATCGCTGCGTAGAGCTTGTGACCCCCATCCTGCAGCGTGACCTGATTGGGTCAAGGCCGGGTTGTCATGCAGGCAGTTTGGCTGCAAGCAGTTCGACCTTCTCGATATTGGGCGGAGAACTGAGCAAGGTCGCGGCGTTGGCCATCAAGGCCGCGGCGATCTGGCCGTTCAGATGTGCTTGGCGACCTGCCTCATCGGCAAAGGCATCGAACACACCGAACGTCGAAGGGCCAAACTTCAATGCGAACCAGGCAGTGGTGCCGGACTCTGCGTTGGCGAGTGGCAGTGCGCTGGCCAGGAAGTCGGCAAGCGCAGCCTCCTGGCCGGGTTTGGCTTCGAGGCGAACAAACAAGGCGAGCTTGGTCATGCTGTAATCCTTGGGGTAAATGGAAAAGTGGGTGAAGGGATCGACGAGACAGCACCCTAAGTCTTCATGATAGACATCTCTATAGGCAATAATGACAACATTGATATCATTGTTGCCATGAAAATCCACATCCTTGTTTGTGATGGCGTGTTTGATCTGGGGCTTGCGGCCCTGACTGACACCCTTGGCTTGGCCAACGCAATGGCGGGCTCGCTGCCACAGGCTCCCGCGCCCATCGAGATCACGCTGGTGGCCGTGCGGCGTCGCATCCGGACTGCGCAAGGCTTGACGGTCCCCGTGGTCACTGCGCGTGGTGTGCCAGAACCAGACGTCGTGCTCGTGCCCGCGTTTGGTGACAAGATGCCTGACACGCTCTCGGCTCGGCTCACACGCCCCGACGTGCCCGATGCGGTCGCCGCGCTACAGCAGTGGTCCACCGCTGGCGCGCACCTTGGTGCCGCCTGCTCCGGTAGTTTCTTGCTTGCAGAGAGTGGCCTGCTTGATGGGCATCGTGCGACGACGTCATGGTGGCTGGGGCCGATGTTTCGGCAGCGCTATCCGAACGTCACGCTGGACGAGTCACGCATGATCGTGAACTCGACACGCTTCACTACCGCGGGTGCCGCTTTGGCCCACGTCGACCTGGCCTTGCGCATCATCCGGGGGCGCAGTCCGGCGCTGGCGGCCCTAGTAGCACGCTATCTGCTGGTCGAGGCACGCAGTTCGCAAGCCGAGTTCGTGATTCCCGACCACCTTGCGCATGCCGACCCGATGGTGGAGCGCTTCGAGTGCTGGGCCAGAAGTCAGCTCGCGAAGGGGTTCTCGCTGGCCGAGGCGGCCAGCGCCGCGGGCACAAGCGAGCGCACCTTGGCGCGGCGGCTGCAAAGCGTTTTGGGCAAGACACCGTTGTCGTATTTCCAGGATCTGCGCGTGGAGCATGCCGTCCATCTCTTGCGCACCGGAAACGCGAGCGTCGACCAAGTCGCCGCACAGGTCGGGTACTCGGATGGGGTGACCCTGCGGGCCCTGTTGCGCCGCAAGCTGGGCCGGGGTGTCAGGGAGTTGCGACGCGGTGGATGACCAGAGGCGTTTGGTGTATGTACAGCTGGAGACCGCCGGGAAACTGACGCAGGCCAAACGGCGCATTTGGACCTGATAAAACTACTGCGCCACGTTATTTGAACTGGTTTGCTAGGGTCTGTTGCCATTTCGCGCTAACCCATTGATCTATAAGAGCAAGCCCGTATCGTTGAAGCTCTGACCCAACATCGATACGAGCTTGCAATGCCCCGATTACTGCTCAGCGATGAGCATTGGTCGAAGCTGCGGGAAATTCTGCTGCACAAGGCCATCTACAACAAGCGTGATCTACGAATGACCGTGGACGGCATGCTGTACCGCATGCGCACGGGATGTCCCTGGAGAGACCTGCCCAAGGCGTTTGGCTACTGGAATAAGGTCTACAAACGCTTCAATGCAGGCCGCAGCGGTACAAGAGGATTCACCGAAAGAATTGCTTGGCATGTTGTTCTCCTCTGTTCAAACGGACGGCGCAGCTATCGCGCGCCAGGACGGCAGCTCGTCAGGAAGATTTCTCTTCCGCCGCCGTGTCGCTGTGGGCGTGTCTTATCCTGCGGACGATCCACCAGATCGTCAGCATCACCGCAGGTACCAGAACCGCCATCACCGGCGCCACGCTGTCGTGAACGATCGGAATGCCCTTGAGCAGGTAGCCGAGAAGACTCACGACGTAATAAGAAATTGCCGCGACCGACAGGCCTTCGACGGTTTGCTGAAGGCGCAATTGCAACTTGGCCCGGTTGTTCATCGAAGCCAGCAGATCGCGGTTCTGGCGTTCAAGTTCGACGTCGATCCACGAACGCAGCAACGCGATGGCTCGGGTCAGTTTGTCGGAGAGCTTGGCCTGGCGCTCCTTTACGGATTGGCACGTCCGCATGGCTGGAGCGATGCGACGCTGCAGGAAGTCCGCCCAGGTGCTGTATCCGGATACGGCCACTTCTGAAAGCGCAGCCAGCCTTTCCTCGACGATCTCATAGTAGGCACGGCTGGCGCCGAAGCGATAGAGATTTGCCGCGACGCCAGCTTCCAGTTCGGCGGCCAGACCGGTCAATTCGGAAAGCAGCACGTCGCTATCGCGGCGTTCTACCAAACTCGTACACATCTCGTCAGTGATCGCTGCAAGGCGCGACTCCATGCGTCGCAGCTCCGACGTCATCGATCGCGTCAACGGCAGAGACAGCAACGCCAAGGTACGGTACGTCTCGATCTCCAATAGACGTTGAGCCAGCGCACCTGCCCGCGCCGGGGTCAAATCACGAGCAAGGATGAGGATCTGCGTCAGGCCATCCTCATCCTGTCGGAAGTCGGTCAAGATGGCGGCAGAGCCGTTCTCTACCAGCGAGTAGCACAGGCTGGCAGGATCGAAGCGATCAGCCTCCTTCTCCGTTTCTGGCATCCACGGAAGAAGTCTCAAGCGGATGCCGGATACGACCGGGCCCGGAGGAACAAATCCATATTTGAAAGGGATTTTCTCCGCAAGGCTCTCCCGTCTTGGAATCCAGCGAAGCGCACCAGAGATACGTAGAGAACTCGGTGTGCTTTTCACAGTGAAGGTCTCCCTCATCCCATGTCACGCCGTGTAGCGGCGTAGCGTGGTCGGGCTCGGCAACGCCGAAGCGATGAGATAACTCGCTCATCGCCATCTGATCCCTGGCCTGGTCGCCTTCGGTCATGAAAGAGAGCTGCAATATACCGCGGGGGGCCTGAAGCAACAGATGCGGGCGCGCATGCACTTCACCCACGGCTGCAGCACGATCGGCATAGGCCGGCATGCCGTACACGGTGGCGGTCGGGGTGGGTTGTACGGTCGTCGTATTGATATTGGCCGGCTCTTTCATAACGACCTCATTTCTCATTGGTTGAAAAGCACGCTTCAAAACAAATGCCCGCAGCCATGCGTTTCACACATGGCTGCGGGCCGATCTTCATGAGCATGCACCGCGTTACGCAGTCCGTCTAACAGGCTCGCCGTATAATAGAGGCTTGTGCTGACCCTGTCAGAACGCTCTCAGCTTCCTTGCTTTCAGACGAAGGTGTACGAGCAGACCTTGTTGCCCGCCGGATCACGCAGGTAGGCAGCATAGGCACCCGGCAGGTGACCACGTGCGCCAGGTTGGCCCTCGTCAGTGCCGCCTGCGGCAAGGCCGGCGGCGTGGAAGGCATCCACTTCAGCGGGAGTGGCGGCCGCAAAGCCGATCGTCACGCCGTTGCTGGAAGGCGCTTCACCATTGCCCGGGCGGGCGATGATGAAAGCCGGCTTTTCGCGACCGAAAAGTACCCATCCGTTGTTGAAAGGACCGAGGTTCTTGATGCCAAGAGCACCCAGAGCGGCGGCGTAGAACGCGACCGACTTCTGAAGGTCGGCAGCGCCGATAAAGATGTGCGAAAAGATGCCATCGCCAGAAATGACAGGAGTGGACATGATTAATTTCCTTGGTGGTTGGCGTTGAATGGGTAGTGGGCGATCAGTAGTGGATCACCGTGCGAATCGACTTGCCTTCATGCATCAGGTCGAAGGCCTTGTTGATGTCGTCGAGGCCCATGGTGTGGGTGACGAACGGGGCGAGATCGATCTCGCCTTTCATTGCGTCCTCCACCATGCCGGGAAGTTGAGTGCGGCCCTTGACCCCGCCGAAAGCCGAGCCCTTCCAGGTGCGACCGGTGATCAACTGGAACGGGCGCGTCGAAATTTCCTTGCCTGCACCAGCCACGCCGATGACGATCGACTGGCCCCAGCCACGATGTGCTGCTTCCAGTGCCGAGCGCATCACGTTGACGTTGCCGATGCACTCGAAGGTGTGATCGACACCCCAACCGGTCATCTCGATGAGAACCTCGTGAATCGGCTTGTCGAAGTCCTTCGGGTTGAGGCATTCGGTCGCGCCGAAGGTACGAGCCAGCTCGAACTTCGCTGGATTGGTGTCGATGGCGATGATGCGACCCGCCTTGGCCTGGCGTGCCCCCTGAATCGCAGCGAGCCCGATGCCGCCGAGGCCGAAGATGGCCACAGAGTCACCCGGCTGAACCTTGGCCGTGTTGTGAACAGCGCCGATGCCGGTGGTCACACCGCAACCCAGCAGGCAGACATGCTCGGGATTGGCGTCCGGGTTGATCTTGGCCAGCGAGACTTCGGCCACCACCGTGTATTCGCTGAAGGTCGAGCAGCCCATGTAGTGGTAGATCGGCTGGCCGTTGTAGCTGAAGCGGGTGGTGCCATCGGGCATCACGCCCTTGCCCTGGGTGGCGCGCACCGCCACGCACAGGTTGGTCTTGCCGCTCTTGCAGAACAGGCACTCACCGCACTCGGCGGTGTACAGCGGGATCACGTGGTCACCCGGCTTGACCGAGGTCACGCCCTCGCCGACCTCGACCACGATGCCGGCGCCCTCATGGCCCAGCACCGCCGGGAACACGCCTTCCGGGTCCTCGCCCGACAGGGTGAAGGCGTCGGTATGGCAAACGCCGGTATTCGTGATCCTGACAAGCACCTCGCCCTTGCGCGGCGGCTCGACGTCGATCTCGACGATTTCCAGTGGCTTTCCAGGCCCGAAGGCAACTGCTGCACGTGATTTCATGATGTCGCTTCCTTTACTAGCTAACTAAATTTTCCCTCACCGAGGGCACCCTGGTGCCTCTACCGCAGGTAGGAGCGGACGATGGAGATGGTCTCGTCAATGGACTTGTTCTGCGAATCGCTCCTGATTTCGCTACTGGGAAACTCTTCCCGTAGATAGCTCTCCATAACCGTTGCCATCAATCCGTTGTCAGCCCCACGAACAGCTGCAAGCTGCTGAAGAATTGCAGGGCATTCAGCACCTGCATCGAGCGCTTGCTTCTTTTCTTCCGGGCCATGTGGCACTCACCGCTTTTCACTCCAGATAAGCGGGGCCTGACGCCGAAGAGACAGGCCCTCAACTCATTAGAATTCCTGCACGGTTGGGCGCAGAACGATCTCGTTAATATCCACGTCAGCAGGCTGCTCAATTGCGAAGGCGATAGCTCGAGCGACCGATTCGGCGGGAATTGCATGCTTGTAGAAGTCCACCACGAAATCGCGGCTCTGTTGGTGGGTGCTGCCGAATTTCAGTTCGGAGTCCACGGCGCCCGGTTCGATAGTCGTGGTGCGGATGCTGCCACCGACTTCGTGACGCAGTCCTTCGGAGATAGCCCGCACAGCAAACTTGGTGCCGCTGTACACGGTGCCACCTGGGCTGAACACCTTCAGGCCTGCAACCGATGCGATGTTGATGAAGTGACCACTGTTTTGTTTCTGGAAGACTGGCAATGCAGCCGCGACTCCGTACAGCAGACCCTTGATGTTGATATCGATCATGCGATCCCACTCGTCAGTGCGAGTATCGCTGAGCGGTGCAATCGCCATCAGTCCGGCATTGTTGATCAGTACATCAATGCGACCGTAGGTGTCCACGGCACCTTGAATGAGCGTTTTGACCTCTTCCTGAGAGGTAACATCGGTCTGATACGCGATTGCCTGACCACCTGCATTGGTCAGCTCAGCCACCAATGCGTCGAGTTTATCTTTGCGACGTGCAGCCAGCACTACGCGAGCGCCAAGCGCAGCAAGGTGGCGTGCAGTAACCTCACCCAGGCCGCTACTGGCACCGGTGATAACGACAACTTTTCCAGAAATGTTATTGCTCATGCTGAGAACCTCATCGGCGGGTTTGTACTTCGCCATGGCTGGTTAACCTGGCAGTGCGCAAACTTTAGACCCATGATTGATCTCAATAAATGGAAATGATTGGATTATACTATTCCTGAAAATGGAATAAATGGGAGGGGCAACATGCTTAACCGCATGGAGATGGTTAGGATTTTTTGCACAGCAGCAGAGGCAGGTAGCTTCCGCGAAGCGGCAACTCGATTAGGCATCTCCCCACAAGGGGTGACTCGAGCCATTCAAGCCCTGGAAACTGAGCTTGGCGAATCACTGTTCCACCGCAATACCCGCCAGGTGAGCATCACTGCTTTCGGTCAGGATTACGCCAAAGATGCCAGGTCAGCTCTGGATCATTTCGATACGCTATTCCGGTCGCACAGGACGGAGCCTGAGCTGTCAGGTAAGGTGGGGATTACGGCTCCACATGCTATTGGCAGGCGCTTCCTAATACCGTTTCTTCAGCCCCTGGCCGCTGCACATCCTGACCTGCAATTCGATCTCCGCTTGGAAGATCAGATGACTGATGCCGTTGAAGCGCATATCGATATTGGTATCCGGGTGGGGGTTATTCGCGACCGGCGCTACGTTGCACGTGCCTTAGCTCCCGTGCCGTTTTACGTTGTCGCGTGCCCGTCTCTCATAGGCCAAAAGACACCACCTAAATCTTTGGATGCCTTAGCTAAGCTGCCACTTTCAGTCCTGATCGACCGGAAAAATGGCCGCCCTTGGCCTTGGCTATTTGCCGACGGGCAAACGTTCGCGCCCAGGCAGCCAGCGCTTATCTGTGATGATCCAGATACGGAATTGGAAGCCACCCTGGCAGGCATGTGTTTTGGCCAAATTCCTGCCTATCTGGCTGAGCCTCATCTGCGGTCAGGAAAGCTGGTTGCCGTTTTGGCTGATCACGCTCCAGCACCATGGGATCTGTTCATATACCGCCCGCAGCAGGGTCCTGTATCGAAGCGGGTGCGATTGGTGTACGACCACCTTAAGCAGGCTTTCTCAAACCCCAAGCTATTTCCCCAGGGCCTGGGGACATAGCTTGAATACCTGCCAGCAATCGTCCGCTTTTGGCCCAGAGTGTGTAAAAACACTTTCACATCTTGTATGCCCCAGCCCACTGCGCCTGGGCGTAGTGATTTCCCGAGCATTTGCCACGATCAGCGCCGGTGGCGCGTCAGAGCGCTTATAAAGCACTGTGGTACCTCTTGGGACAGTAAAAACCGGGGCTTTTACGCCGTCATCGCCTTCAATAAGCCTTCGGTACCCATGATTTTCATCACCCGCTTCAAATTATAGGCAAGCACATTCAAGCTCATTTCTGCACTCACCCCGTTCAGCTTTCGTGAATGCTTGAATCTTAGCGGTCTCCATTGGGCATCTCGATTTGTCTGCAAAAACGGAAAGTTTAGTCCAGTGCCGAGCAACGGCGACGTGCGCTTCAATAGAGGAAAATGGTCGTTTTAGAGCTGTTGCATCAGCCTCGAACGCGGTACCGCCCGTCAGGCTTTGACCAGTTTTCCTGAACAACGCGCGTTGTATGGGAGACGAACCAAGGTAGGAGCGAAAGCGCAATCGGCGCTCCTTTGAACTGACTTGGAGAACCCAGATGAAAGCAATCGTCTACAACGGCCCGCGTGACGTCAGCGTCCAGAACGTCCCAGATGCGAAGATCGAGAGACCAACGGATGCTCTCGTTCGAGTCACATCCACGAATATTTGTGGTTCCGATCTGCACATGTACGAAGGCAGAACCACCTTCGAGACGGGTCGAGTCTTCGGTCACGAGAACCTCGGTGAGGTGGTCGAGGTAGGTGCAGGAGTTGAGCGCGTTAAGGTTGGAGACATGGTCTGCTTGCCCTTCAACATCGGCTGTGGTTTTTGTGAAAACTGCGAGAAAGGACTTACCGGCTATTGCTTGACCGCCAATCCAGGCAGCGCTGGTGCCGCCTACGGCTTTGCAGAGATGGGCACTTATGACGGTGGCCAGGCCGAGCTGCTGCGAGTTCCCTTCGCGGACTTCAACTGTCTCGTGCTGCCTGAGGATGCGAAGGAGCGCGAGGACGACTACGTCATGCTCTCCGACATTTTCCCCACGGGATGGCACGCAACAAGGCTGGCGGGGCTGCAACCAGGCGAGTCCATTGCCATCTACGGCGCAGGCCCGGTCGGCTTGATGGCGGCGCACTCCGCGCTTATCCAAGGCGCTTCGCAGGTCTTCGTAATAGACGATCAACCAGACCGCTTGAAACTGGCTGCCCAGATGGGGGCCACGCCAATCAATTCCGTCGAGCAGAAGGCTGTCGATGAAATCCTGAATTACACCGATGGTAAAGGCACGGATCGTGGGTGCGAATGCGTGGGCTACCAGTGCTGCGACAAACATGGCCACGAGGTGAATCACCTGACCATGAACAACCTCGTCGCCTCGACCAAGGCAACCGGTGGTATCGGAGTAGTCGGGCTATTCGTTCCCCAAGATCCGGGTGCCAAGAACGAGTTAGCCAAAGAAGGGAAGATGGCTTTCGACTTCGGTTCCTTCTGGTTCAAAGGGCAGAAAATCGGCACCGGGCAAGCCAACGTCAAGGCGTACAACCGCCAGTTGGCTGAGCTAATTCATCACGGGCGTGCCGCACCCTCGCAGATCGTTTCCCATCGATTGAAGCTGGATGATGGCCCAAGTGCTTATAAGCACTTCGATGCACGAGACAAGGGGTGGACGAAGGTTGTGATGAAGCCTGCGGCTTAGTGTTTTGAGTAGCCGTCTCCTGCTCGGGGCGGCTACTCGGATGCTGTATCGTTCGAATCCATGCGAGCATCAATGATGCTCAGGCAGGATCCAAGTTTCGCCGGTCATGAAACATCGTTCTGAGCGACTCATGGCGACTTTGGAAATCTGCCAATCGCCATGCTGTTCCTAAGCTTGAGTACCGACGGCTTGTGATCCTGATGAGAGAACGAATCGAATCTGCCAACCAGCAGCATCTTGTATTAGTCAGTTAGCAATGGATCTAAGGATTATTGCTGCGTGAGCTCCAGTCGCTGCCTTATGGTGAATCATCTCTATGGTATCGCGACTGACCGCTATTGGCCCAGAGTGTGTAAAAACGCTTCTTCAAAATTGAAGTACTCGCGTCTACGTGAAATCTGGAGTTTATCGGCACGTCAGCAAATGTGGATTTCTCCCAGATGCACGATTTCTAGCTTGTGTTTGAGTACCTGCCGCACTTGAAAACGTTTTTACACAGTCTCGGCCGGTACCTGCCTAACGCGACAGGCAGATACCGGCCGGGAGTCGCCAGTAGCATCGGGCTGGAGTTGGCCACTTTCACCTGCTGATACCGTCAGCTTCTGCGCCAGTTGATCCTCGGCACCGCAACACGGACAATCCTGTACAAGAATACAGTGATCACTACCATGTCCGTCTCGTTAGCCCCTGAGCTTTACTACCTCAGCAATTTCCGTACGGCACTCGCCTGGGTGGCTGAGCGCTATGCAGATCTACTGGCGGATGAAGAACGTGCCTTTCTCGACACCTTCAATACCCTGCCCTGGCCATCGCAGGCCTTGCTGGTGCGCATGATTAGCGCAAGGGCTGTCATTTTCGTCTGAGCAAGCTCGTTTACCCGGAAATCGGCGACTGCCTGGCTGCTGCCGATCCACTGCTTGAACAGGGATGGATCACCGAGCAGGCGCTGCTCACAGCCGATGAGATTGCCGAGCTGCTGCGCAAGGATGAGGTGCTGACTCATATGCCGCTCACAGACCGCCGCGCGGCGCAGAAAAAGGCCGAGCTGCTCGAACAACTGCGCGCAATGGAGCTACCTGCCCAGACCTTCACGGACTGGTGCCCTATGTTGGATGATCAGTTACTCAGCCTGATGGTGGGCGAGTTGTGTGATCGTTTGCGCCTGATGTTCTTTGGCAATCTGGCTCAGGACTGGTCCGAGTTCGTGCTGACGGATCTGGGCATCTACCGTTACGAATCGGTGGATATAGGCCCGGAGTCACGTGGTTTTCAGTGCCGCCAGGATCTTGAGGATTACCTGCACCTGCGCCAGTTACGCGTCAGCGTTGAGCAAGGCGCAGACCTGGCGGACATTGTACCGCCGTTGCTGGCGTTCAGTTCAAGCAACCCATACCTTTGCAGCCGCCAATCGTGCCTGCTGTTTCAGATCGCCCAGCAACTGGAGAGGAGCGGTGAGCTGGAGCAGGCCCTGCTGCTTTATCAGCAAAGCGCGCATGGCGAAGCCCGCTGGCGACAGATTCGCGTACTGGAACAACTGGGGCGCGATGCCGAGGCCTATGATCAGGCCCTGGCCTTTAGCCAAACCCCAGGCAGCGATGAAGAAAGCCAGCGCCTGGAACGAGCCCTC